>Ga0224532_1000028_pt1 | contig 32522 bp, 32 predicted proteins | sample 714E115metaG_FD_179902 | JGI IMG/M metagenome (GOLD analysis project Ga0224532, IMG submission 179902) | Peat soil microbial communities from Stordalen Mire, Sweden - 717 E1 1-5 | ecosystem: Environmental > Terrestrial > Soil > Wetlands > Peat | place: Sweden: Norrbotten County, Stordalen Mire... | reverse complement strand
CGCTCGCCTAACATGGACCTGGGCGGAGTTGCCGCGAGGAGATGTAGATGAAAGACAAGATGCGCAGAGCATTGGGTTTTCTTGGGCTCATCGAAGACGAGTACGGCGAGTACACGCCGAGTGGCACTGCGCGTCCCTTCACCGATCAACCGGCCCTGGACGAGGAACTCGAGTGGACTCGACCCGCACCCTCAAGTGCGCGCACCATTCCCACGACCAACGCATCACCGGTCACGCGCGTGAGCTCGAACCCGGGTCCGTCGATGCCTCGACCCACGCCGATCTCGGTGCTCGAGCCCACCGCCCAGGCGCCGCGCCTTCGTCCGATGCCGAGCGGCGTGCGCTCGGTGAGCCCGTTCTCCCAGGACCGTGACGTGGCGATCTTCGCGCCGACGAACTACAACGAATCGCGACGGATCACCGACCTGCTGCGTTCGAATCGGGCGGTGGTGTTGCTGGTCAGTGACGTCGATCCGGGCGTCGCGCGCCGTCTGGTGGACTTCGCCTCGGGCACGGCCTACGCACTCAACGCCAAGATGGAGATCCTTGAAAAAGGGTCGGTTTACCTGATCAGCCCCCAGGGCACCCACGTCAGCCCCGAAGCCCGTGAACGACTGCGCGCCACGAATTACCAGTCGACGGGTTCGTAGTGGGTCTTGTCAAGGAGCTGATCAGCCTCTACATCTGGGTGCTGATCATCTCGGCGCTGCTGAGTTGGTTTCCCTCCACGACCCCTAACGGAGCACTCGCGGGAATCAAGCGGGTCCTCGCTCGCCTCACCGAGCCGGTGCTGCGTCCGCTGCGCGCGATTCTGCCTCGGTTGAATGCGGGAGGGGCCTACGTCGATTTCTCCGTGCTCGTCGCGGTGATCATCCTGATCATCGTCGAGCGGATTATCTAGCCAATGGCCCGCGCGTGACCAGGGCGGTAGGGTGGCTGCATGGATAGCACGGATAATCCCTTTTCTGCCCTCGACGCCATTGACACGGTGGCCTTCAAAGTCGGTCTCAAGGGCTACAACGTCGACGAGGTGGATGAGTTCCTCGAACGAGTCTCCTCCGAGGCCCGTCAATTGAAGGACCAGTTGCACCAGATGCGATTGCAGTTGCGCCAGGCGAGCGAACGGATTAGCCAACTCCAAAGTGGCGTCTCGGTCTCGGCCACGGGGCCCGTGCCGGTCACGGCCGTGCCCGCGCCCGCGCCCGCGCCGCGATTCAACCCCGGTGGTGGCGCCGAGCAGGTCACTTCGATGATCGCCATGGCCCAGCAGTTCATCGAACAAGCCCAACAAGAAGCCGAGGTGAAAGCCCGCGAGTTGACCTCGGTCGCCCAAGAGCGTGCCCGCGAAATCGTCGCCGAGGCGCGCAGTCGCGCCGAGGACGAGGTGAATCGGCTCAACGGACTCAAGCAACGATTGAGCGAAGACGTGGACACCCTTACCCGCCAGCTCGACGCCGAGCGCACTCGCTTGGCGGCGGTTCTCGCGGAGTTCTCGCGCTGGCTCGAGAGTTCGCTGCACGTGGGCGGCAATCGCCCCTCGTCGCCCCCTCCCTCGGGTCCGGCCCCCGCGGCTCGTCCGGCCCCCGCTCCAGTGGTGTCCAGCGAATCGGCTCGTCCCTCGACACCGCCGCCCGCACCCGCGCCGGCCTCACACCAGCAGACCATTGGCCAGGTCCTCAATTTCGAACAGTCATCGCGCGACGACCGTCTCTAAGCGCGTCGCTGGCTGCTATGGTCAGCGCGCACTGATTCAACGCACTACGAGGAGTTCACCATGCCGTTAACCGCTAGCAAAGCCCATAAGGCCGCCCCAAAGAAGGCGACGGTCAAGAAGTCGGCGGCTGCGAAGTCCTCGGCGAAGAAGGTTCCGGCGAAGAAGACGGCCAAAAAAGTCGCGCCCAAGAAGCCCGTGACCAAGGCGGGCGCGAAGAAGGCCCCCGCGAAGAAGGTCGCCGCGAAGAAGGCCCCGGTCCTGACGCCCGCCCAGCGCGCCGCCGCCCAGAAGAAGGCCGCCGACGCCAAGGCCAAGGCCATCGCCGCCGCGCGAACCGCCAAGGAACGTGAAGCCAAGGCCAAGGCCGCCGCCAAGGCCAAGGCCGCTGCCGCCAAGGCCAAGGCCATCGCCGCCGCGCGAGCCGCCAAGGAACGTGAAGCCAAGGCCAAGGCCGCCGCCAAGGAGAAGGAGATCCAGCGCAAGGCCCGAGAGAAGGCCGCCACCGAAGCGAAGAAACAGCGCGAGATCGAAGCCAAGCGCAAGGCCATCGAGGCCGAGAAGGCCCGCAAGCAGCGAGAGATCGAGCGCCGCAACCTCGAAGAGCTTCGCCGCCAGGAACGTCGTGACGCCGAAGAGCGCCGGCGCCTTGAAGCCCTCGAGCGAAAGATGCACTCCAAGCCCTACGGCAACGACCCCGCGTTCCTCGACGAGCTGCGCGTCCTGCTGCTCGAAACGCGCGATGCCACCAATGCCCAGATCGCGGTGAGCGAGTCCGAGGCGAACGAGATGCTGGTGGACCGTGAACGTCTCGAATACGACGACGAGGACGGTAGCAGCGTCGCCTCGGACATCCAGCGTGACCAGTTGAAGGACTTCGCGTCGGCGCTTCGGCTCAAGATTGACGAGATCGACGTGGCACTCTCGCGGATCGACGACGGAAGTTACGGACGCTGTGACGAGTGTTACGAGCCGATCTCCAAGGCTCGTCTTCTCGCGCAACTGCCCGTCTTCACGTGTGTGTCGTGCCGCGCAAGCGTCTAAGGTTCGATGTCAATTTCACCGTGGCGGTGATCGCCGTCGTCGTGACCGCACTCGACGCCATCACCAAGGCCTGGGCTCGCCACGCACTTCGAGCCCACGCGGTGCACGTGCTGGGCGCAGTGTGGTTTCGACTCCAGTACAACTCGGGCATCTCCTTCTCGATCAACCACTCCGGTGCCCTGCTCACGAGCATCGTGACCGTGCTCGTGGCCCTGGTCGTGTTCGCCATTGGCCTGCAAGCGGCCCCGGGCTGGCCCGCCGTGGGCTTTGGGCTGCTGATCGGCGGGGGAGTCGCCAACGTCGTTGATCGGCTCGCGGCGCGACCCCATCAAGTCACCGACTTCGTCGCGGTGGGATCGTTTCCCGTCTTCAATCTCGCCGACGCCGCCATCACGGTGGGTTTCGTCGTGCTGCTCGTGACCGCACTCAGCGGGGATCGGCTGTTGAATCCGTGAGCGACGTTCCTGACGTCGACGCCTTCGACGGCGAAGTGCTGGACCTCGTGCTGCCCGTCACGCTCGACGCCATCCGTGTCGACCGCGTGTTGTCGATGTTGACCGGTCTGTCGCGTTCTGAGACGAGCGCCATGCTGGCGAGCGGCGCCGTGAGCATCAACGACAGGGTGGTCGTCAAGGCATCGGTCAACGTCGAGGCGGGCCAGCACCTCATCGCGATCCTGCCCGCGCCCGACAGCGGTGAAGTCGAGACCGACGACAGTGTGGTCGTGGACGTGGTGCTCGACGACGAGGATTTCTGCGTGGTGAACAAAGCTCCTGGCCAGGTCGTGCACCCCGGCGCTGGTCAGCGCACCGGCACGTTGGTGGCGGGGCTCTTGGCGCGCTATCCCCAGATGCGAGAGCTCGCCGCCACGGGTCTCTGTGACCCCCTGCGACCAGGCATCGTGCACCGCCTGGACAAGGGTACGTCGGGGCTGTTGGTGGTCGCCAAGACGCCCGAGGGGTTCATCAATCTGAGTGCCCAACTGGCCGAGCGCCTCATCGAGCGCACGTACCTGGGCATGGTCGAAGGTCACGTCGCCGAGGAGCACGGAGTGGTCGACGCGCCCATTGGACGTTCGACGCGAACGCCGACCATGATGGCGGTGCGTGCCGACGGTCGGCCCGCGCGAACGAGTTACGACGTGATCACGCGCGTGGCCAAGCCCAACGCTATGACGTTGCTGTCACTCGGACTCGACACTGGTCGCACCCACCAGATCCGCGTGCATATGGCGACCATTGGTCACCCGGTCGTGAACGACGCCCGCTACGGACACCGTCGCGAACGAAGGCTCGCCGAGGACCGTTTCTTCCTGCACTCGACGACGCTCGCCTTCGCGCATCCGCGTAGCGACGAGTGGATCGTCGTGCACGTCCCCCTGCCCGAGGACCTGATGGTGCTGGTACCCGAAGGAACCGAACTCTAGGCGATAGCGCGCGTGGCGAGTACGGCGCTGTCGGCGCGTAACGCCTCGAGTGCCTCTTCCTCGGCGCGTCGCACGCGTCGAACGCCGATGTCCATCTTGGTCGCCGTCGCCTGCAGCGACAACGGCGTCGCGCCGTTGAGACCGAAGCGGAGAGCCAAGACGTCACGCTGCAGTTCGGTGAGTTTGTCCAGGGCACCGTGCAACTGTTCGTCCATCATCGTCTGTTCGATGTCGCCGACCCAGTCGTGCTGACTTGGGGCGACCAGGTCGCCCAGGGTCGTAGCCGAGTCCGAGGACGCGGGCTGGTCGAGACTGGCGGTGACCCCGGCGAGCCCGTGCAGGTTCTGGCGCTCGGCCTTGGACATGCCAGTCGCCTCGGTGAGCTCGTCGTCGGTGGGCTTTCGCCCGAAGATCGAGGTCAATTCGGCGGTCGTTGCTTCGAGGCGCTGGAGTTGTTCACCAACCTCGAGCGGTATGCGGATCGTGCGTCCGTGCTGTTGCACGGCGCGCTGGAGCGCCTGACGGATCCACCAGGTGGCGTAGGTCGAGAACTTGAAACCGCGCTCCCAGTCGAACTTCTCGACCGCGCGCAGCAGGCCGAACGTGCCCTCTTGGACGAGGTCGACCATCTCGACGCCGCGGTCCTGGTAGCGGCGTGCCCAGTGCAGCACGAGACGCAGGTTGGCCGCGACCATCTGCTTCTTGGCTTCTTCGTCGCCCGCGGTGACGCGCTTGGCGAGTTCGACTTGTTCGTCGTAGTTGGGCATCGGGTAGCGATCGAGGTCGCGCATCAAGAGGCCCAGCATGTCGTTGGTGTTGACGGATGAACGACGGGGGGTGGTGTTCATACAATCTCCTTAGTGTGAAACTTGTTATTCGTAGCGCTGCGGGACTTGTATTTCTCCTATCGACGCCTAATTAATTTACCATGAGGTAAAAGATACTTCAAGCCTTTAAGTTCCACCTAAATCGGGAATAAATCTTCTAGGCGCTGTGCGTGCGCTGGACGGGCTTGCCCCCCTGGGCCTGAGTGACCATGTCGGCGAGCGTGAAACTCGAAAGGTGCTCGCGCATGTGGTTGCCCACGTCAGCCCAGACCGCGAGCAGGACGCATTGTCCTTCGTGGTCACAGGCCCCGTCTCGGTGGGGTTCGCCGAAGTCGCCCGCGACGATGGGGCCGTCGACGGCGGCGACGATCTCGGCGAGGGTGATCGCCTCGGCGCTGCGCGCGAGCACGTAACCACCGCCCACGCCCCGTTTTGAGCGCACCAGCCCGACGCCTTTCAGGCTCAAGAGAATCTGCTCGAGGTAGGGCTGGGGCAGACCAGTGCGTTCGGCGAGGTCGCGAACCGAGGTGGGAGTTGAGAGGTCCTCGCGCAGCGCGAGGCTCAGCAGCGCCCTGCTGGCGTAGTCTCCGCGCGTCGATACCCTCATGAAACCAGTCTACCGGGGGGTCTACCTCGTCAATGCTCGAGGTGGGCCAATTGTCTGGCACACTGCAGTGGTGGAGCAAGAACCCAATAACCAGGTGCCCGTCAACCCCGATCAAGTGATGGGTCCGGGCGAACAAGCCGTCGACGCGCCCAAGGAGGACGAGACGAGCGACTTCATCAGCCAGCCGGCCAAGGTGATGCGTATCGGTTCGATGGTCAAATCCCTTCTCGACGAGGCTCGAAGCGCACCCCTGGACGAGGCCGGCCGGGCCCGACTGGCCGAGATCTACCAGATCTCGATCACCGAGCTCTCCGGGGCGCTCTCACCGGACCTCGGCGGCGAACTGGCCCGCATGGCCCCGCCCTTTGGCGCGGACGTGCCCAGCGAGTCCGAACTTCGTATTGCCCAGGCGCAACTCGTGGGCTGGCTGGAGGGACTCTTTCACGGCATCCAGGCCTCGCTCTTCGCCCAGCAGGCCGCCGCCGCGGCGCAACTCGAGAAGATGCGTGACCGCTCGCTGAACCCTGCGAGCTCCGAGCCACGCGCGGGCACCTACCTCTAGCCGACTTCAGGTGGGGGCCTGTCGATTGGCGGTATCCTCCAAATGCCACCAATGTAATTCGGTCGCGTCGTCGAAAGGATGAGATCAGCTGATGGCTGAGAGTTTCGTGCACCTGCACAACCACACCGAGTACTCGATGCTCGATGGGGCGGCGCGAATCGACGAGATGGTCCTCGCCGCCAAGGCCGACGGTCAGCGAGCGATCGGCATCACCGATCATGGCAACCTCTATGGCGTCATCGACTTCTACGAGACGTGCCGGAAGTACGACGTGGCTCCGATCATCGGTCTCGAGGCGTACATGGCGGCCAACTCGCGCTTCGATCGACCGCCGCGTCGCGGCAAGATGGACGACACCGGTGGCGAGACCGAGGGCGGCCAGAAGCTCTATCACCACTTGACCTTGCTCGCGGCGTCCAATGAGGGCTACGCGAATCTGCGCTCGCTCGCCTCGATGGCCTTTCTCGAGGGCTACTACTACAAGCCGCGCCTCGACTGGGAGTTACTCGAGCGCTACGCCAAGGGACTCATCGCGACCTCGGGCTGCCTGGGCGGCGTCGTGCTCCAGGCGTTGCTCCAGGACAACTACGCCAAGGCCCTCGAGCTCGCCGGTCGACTGCAGAGCATCTTTGGCAACGAGAACTTCTTCATCGAGATGCAAGACCACGGCATCCCCGAACAACTGCGTACCAATCCCCAGTTGCTCCAGATCGCCCAGGACCTCAACGCGCCGCTGCTTGCGACCAATGACCTGCACTACGTGCATCACGCCGACCACGAGATGCACGACGCGTTGTTGTGCATCGGCACCGGATCGCTCGTCGCGGACCCCAATCGGTTTCGCTTCCAAAGCGACCAGCACTACCTGAAGTCCGCGGCCGAGATGCGCTATCTCTTCCGCGACATCCCCGACGCCTGCGACAACACGTTGCTGATCGCCGAGCGCGCGGAAGTGAACATCGAGTTCGACAACGACGCGTTACCGGAGTTCCCAATTCCCGATCAGTTCCGTGGCGACACGCACAAAGAAGGCGCGGACCGTCTGTTGCGCGACCTCAGCTACCGGGGGGCGCACGAGCGCTACGGCGAACAACTCTCCCACGAAGTGCGCGAGCGCATCGAGTACGAGTTGCGCGTCGTGGCGGACATGGGGTTCTCGGACTACTTCCTCGTGGTCTGGGACCTCATACGCCACGCGCGTGATCAGGGCATTCGAGTGGGGCCCGGACGTGGTTCGGCGGCGGGGTGCTGCATCGCGTACTGCCTGCGCATTGTTGACCTCGACCCGATCCGTTACGGCTTGATCTTCGAACGATTCCTCAACCCGGGTCGCAAGCAGATGCCCGACATCGACATGGACTTCGACGAGCGTTTTCGCGGGGACATGATCCGCTACGCCGCCGATCGTTACGGTCACGATCACGTGGCCCAGATCGTCACGTTCTCGACGATCAAGGCGCGCGCCGCGGTGCGCGACTCAGCGCGAGTCCTGGGCTACCCGCCGCAGTTGGGCGACAAGATCGCCAAGGCCATGCCGCCACTGTTGATGGGCCAGGACCTGCCCCTCGAAGCCTGCTTCACGCGACTCGCCGGCTTCGAAGCGCGCTACGCCGAGGCGGCGGAGTTGCGCACGCTCTATGACACCGACACCGACGTCAAGCACGTCATCGACGTCGCCAAGGGCTTCGTCGACAAGCGCCGTCAAGACGGCATCCACGCGGCGGCCGTGGTGATCACCAAGGGTCCCGTGCTCGACTACGTGCCCGTGCAACGTAAGAGCGGACCCAATGGTTCGAGCGAGGACGCGCCGATCGTCACCCAATACGAGGCGACCGCGATCGAGAAACTCGGCCTCTTGAAGATGGATTTCCTCGGACTGCGCAACCTCGCGATCATCGAGCGAACCCTCGCTCACATCAAGCGACGTCACGGAATCGACGTGGACATCGACCACGTCGCGCTCGACGACGAGAAGGTCTTTGCGATGCTGCGCCGTGGTGACTCGATCGGCGTCTTCCAGCTCGAAGGCGACAAGATGCGACAGTTGTTGCGCCGGCTCGCGCCGACGAGCTTTGACGACATCGCTGCGGTGAACGCGCTCTATCGGCCGGGTCCGCTCAGCGAGAACGTGCACAACGACTACGCCGATCGCAAGAACCACCGCCAGAGCGTGGCCTACGACCACGACGACCTCGAGCAGATCCTTGGTGAGACGTACGGCCTGATGATCTACCAGGAGGACATCATGCGCGTGGCGACCAAGATCGCCGGCTTCTCGATGACCCAGGCCGACGACCTCCGCAAGGCGTGTTCGAAGAAGATCCGCGAGATGATCCAAGCCCAGCGCGCGATGTTCGTGGAGGGCTCGGAGCGCGAGGGCTACGGGCGCGAGCTCGGCGAGGTGATCTTCAACAAGATCGAGCCCTTCGCCGACTACGCCTTTAACAAGAGCCACGCCTACGGGTACGCCCTACTCGGCTACCAGGACGCCTGGCTGAAGGTGAACTACCCGGTTGAGTACATGGCGGCCCTGCTGACCTCGTTTCGCGACGACAAGGACAAGGCCTCGCTGTACCTCAACGAGGCGCGCCAGATGGGCATCCAGGTCGGGGTGCCCGACGTCAACGAATCCTTCGCAGAGTACGCGCCGAGCACGAGCAAGGAGAACACGATCCTGTTCGGCATGGCGGCGGTGCGCAACGTCGGCGAGTCGCTCGTGGACAAGATCGTCAGCGAGCGTGAGGCGAACGGCCATTTCACCTCGATCTACGACTTCGTGCGGCGGGTGGACCCCGCGGTGTTGAACCGGCGCTCGATGGAGTCGCTCATCAAGGCGGGCGCCTTTGACTCGCTGGGCGTGGCGCGCCTGGGCTTGCTCTTGAAGGTCGACGAGATCATCGACGTGACCCTCAGTCGTCGCAAGGATCTCGCGCTCGGGATCTCCACCCTGTTCGCCGCGCTCGCGAGCGACGAGGGCGACGACTGGGAGGGAACCGAGATCGAGATCTCGGACATCGAGTTCGAAAAGCCCGTCAAGCTCGACTTCGAGCGCGAGATGCTCGGCACGTACATTTCGGATCATCCACTGCGCGAACTCGAGTCGGCGCTCGCGGCCAAGACCGACGGTTCGGTCCTGTCGATCCTCGAGCGCGGTGAGGAATTGGCGCGCACGAGCAAGTTGGTCACGGTCGGAGGGATCCTCGCCGAGGTCCAGATACGTACCACCAAGGCCGGCCAGCAGTACGCCCGCACGGTCGTAGAAGACCTGGGCGGATCGATCGAGGTGAACTTCTCGGCGCGCAATTTCGAACGCTGCAGCGGATTTCTGACCAAGGACAACATCGTGCTCATGAAGATCCGGGTGGACAACCGTGACGAAGAGTTGCGCTTCAGCGCCTTTGAGGTCGAACTACTGCGGGTGCAAAAGGGAATTGAGGAACTGCGCCTCACCCTTCGCCCCGAGGACCTGACGTCGTCGTCCATTGGTGTCTTGCGCGACATCCTCAGTCGTTATCCCGGCGCATCGCCTGTGATTGTGGAAACGGGCGTGGGGGGCAAAGCCTTTAAACTGGGACCAGAGTTCAATGTGAACATCACCAATGTGGTGGGAGATCTTCGTTCGGAATTCGGGCGAAACGTGATTAAGGCCTAATCGTCTCGAGGGGGTCGCGAACTCCCGTAGAATGACTTCCTATGGCCATGACTGTTACCACCAAGGACACCACCGCTCTGAGCGACGCCGAACTGGCCGAGATGGCCGACCTGTGCGTCGACCGCGAACCCAACTTCGACATCGGCTTTCTGTCCAAGCAGCGCGAGGATTGGGTACTCGTGACCCAGGCGCGCGAGGGAGCGAAGCTTCGCGGTTATTCCTTCAGCACGCTCGAGCGCATCGGGGGTACGCCTTCGCTGCTCGTAGGGCTGTTGCTCGTTGACCGCAACGCCAAGTCCGACCAGACGCTCAAGGCAATACTGCACGATCAGTTTCGCCGAGCCCTGCTCGCGTTCCCCGACGAGGACGTACTGCTCGGTTCGCGCCTCACCTCGCCGGATGGCTTTCGTGCCTTCGCGGGTCTCGAGGACGTCGTGCCACGTCTCGGCTACAAGCCCACGGGTGAGGACCGCGCGTGGGGGCGTCGTCTCGCCAAGCGCTTCGGATCTGAGAAGTCCATCGACGACCAAACGTTCATCATGACCCTCGCGCCCGGGCCGGTCGGGGGCCTGGACTACTGCGCCGCCAAGGGCGCCGTGCCCGAAGGTGTCGAGACGTTCTTCAAGGGACTGAAGCCCGAGAAGGGTCAGCGCCTCGTGGTCTTCGGTTGGGCGATGGCCGAATCGTTGGCGTCCAACAAACTGCCGAAGTAGCGCCTCACCCTCGCGGCAACAAGCCCGTGCAGCTCTTGTAACAGTGCCCGTCAATGGGCTGGGAGAGTGTGGTGAGCACGTAGGTGGGCCGAAACCCCAGCGTCGCGGCCAGGTCTTTTCCCGAGAGTGACGAACGTCTCGTCGCCTCCATGGTGCGAACGGCGTAGGCGTCCTCGCACAACAGCCACACGTCGTCGCCGAACCAGCCAAAGCGCACCCACGTAGAACCGTCATCGTGTCGACGCAGCAACTGGGGTCCCCGGTCGGCCGCGATCAGGGCCACGCTCGGACGCTCGCCGCGGAACTCCCAGTACGGCGCGCTGGGTCCGCGAAAACCGAAGAGGGGTCCGTCGGCGGGACTCGCGAGCATCTGAAGCCAGCGCCGCACGCGTCGCCCGCGATAGGTGCCCAGGCGTCGCGGCAAGTCCTGAAGGGTGACGGCTTCGGGCTGGGCGAGGTCGTTGCGTTCGAGGTCGTGGGCGAGTTCGCCCTCTACGACGTCAAAGGCGGCGAGGTCGGTTTCGATCCCCTCGGGCCACGGGATGCGCCAGCGCACGATGGTCTGTGACGCGAGGTCCAAGATGGTCGTGGTCTCGTTGGTCGAGCCGAGCACGAGACCGTAGACGGTGGCGCCTTCGGTGAGGTCGACGACCGTGCGCTGGGGCGTGGTGCGAACGAGTCTTTTGATGGCCCTGGCCGACGGGTCCCGGTTAAACAGGGGCATCAGACGAGCACCAGGGCGAGTTGCTCGTCGAGTTCGCCCACGGTGCTCGCCGGCAGTTGGCAAACACCTCGTTGACACACGTAGGCGAGGCCCGCGCGTCGACCCTCGAAAAGTGGCGAGGGACCGTCACCGGTGATCAGGACTGCGTTGGCCATAGACAACGATCGTACGTGCTCGCTGAGTTCGTTCCCGGCGCCCGGAACAACGACTTCGACGCCGTTGGTGACGTAGGGAGCGGCGAGCACGAGGTCCACCACCGCCATCGGATGCGCGACCAGAAGCGGTGTGGCGATCTCGAGGAGCCGCTCGGCGACGTACAAGTAGGTGTCCTCGCCGCTGCACAGGGACAGGCGGGCGAGTGAGCGCGTTCCCACGGCGTGCGCCGAGGGCGTCGCCCCGTCAAAGATCTCCTTGGGACGCACGGGCAGGTCCGCGGCGAGGTCGCATTGGGAGAAGAGCCCGCGACCCTCGTGAGGTGTCGCGCGCGTGGGCACCGGACCGTCCCAGTAGTGCTCGACCAGATACGTCGCTAACGAGTCCGCTCGTTGTAGATAGGCGTGATCGCCCGTGCGCTCGAAGGCGTCGACGTTCGCGTCGAGCAGCCAGCCCACGTCGCTCGCGGTGGCGTAGGCGTTGCGATGTTCGGTACGCCACCAGACTCCGTCGTGCCAATGAGTCCGAGAAAGTGTCGTCAGCAGGTCAAGGGCGATGGTCATCAGTTCAATCTCGCCGCTGTGCAGCGCCGCGGACGCGAACATCGCGTTCCACTCGAGGATGATCTTCTCGTCGCGCCCGGGTTGGGGGCGTCGCGCGCGCGCGTCGCGCAAGGCTTCGAGCGAGGTGCGCAGGGGCCCAGGTGTAGTGAACGGCTCACCGTTCGCCAGGCGCGGGATCGAGCGTCCTTCGAAGAGTCCGGGTGAGCTGATGCAGTAGCGCGTGAGGACCTCGTCGAGGTGTTCAGCGAGTCCTTCGCCTACGAGGGCGCTGCGCACGTCGTCGACGCTCCACGTGACGTGCGAGCCTTCGACGCCGTTCGCGTCGGCGTCGAGCGACGCCGCGAAGCCACCTTCGACGCGCAGGTCGGTTACGACGAAGCGAAGGGTGTCCAGGGCGACCTCGCTCCAGTCCTCGCGTTCGGGACGAGCCCGGTAGGCGCGCAGGTACGCGCGCGCGAGCAGGGCCTGGTCGCTCAGCATCTTCTCGAAATGTGGCACGTGCCACTGCGCGTCCACGCTGTAGCGCGCGAAGCCACCGCGCAGATGGTCGTAGATTCCCCCGCGCGACATCGCGTTAAGGGTTCGCGTCACGCACCGTTGGCTGGTGGCGTCGCGGTCGTCGAGCAACGCCTCGATGAAACTCGGTCGCGGAAACTTTGGTGCGTGACCGAAGCCGCCCTCCTCGTCGAATTGCATCTTGAGTTGCTCGCGCACGCTCGTCAGTGCTGCGAGGGCGTCAAAGCGTGCGTCGTGGGCGTTGAGGTGGTCGACGAAGGACACGTCGCGCGCCGACGCGCGACTGAGCTCGGTGGCCTGTTCTTCGACGGCAGCGCGCTGGGTGGTCCAGGCGTCGTGCATCGCACTGAGCAGGCGCGTAAAGCCGACTTGACCGTGACGGTCCTCGGGGGGATAGTACGTGCCGGCCATGAACGGGCGCGCGTCGGGGGTGAGAAAGACCGACATCGGCCATCCACCCTGTCCGGTGACGGCTTGGGTGGCGGCCATGTAGAGCGCGTCGACGTCGGGGCGCTCCTCGCGGTCTACCTTGATGGCGACGAACCATTGGTTGAGCAGTCGCGCCACCTCGGGGTCCTCGAAGGATTCGTGGGCCATGACGTGGCACCAATGGCACGAGGCGTAACCGACGCTCAAGAAGATCGGTCGGTCGAGTTGGACGGCGTGCGCGAGGGCGTCGGGTCCCCACGACCACCAGTCAACGGGGTTGTCGGCGTGCTGGCGAAGATACGGTGAACCGATTTGGTCCTTGCTCTCTCGCAGTAGTGGCACAGTGCTCGTCCGATCCTTGCGACGTGGTGACGCGTCTCGTCAGTTGGTCACCACGAACGTACCGTGCACCGCGCCCGACCGTACCCGTCGGCCCTTGTCAGCCCTCGGACTCGATCCACCGAACCAACCACTGGTTTCGCCGGATCGCCAGTACCACCTCGTCGGTCCACTCGCCCTTGACGAATTCGTTCTCGATGAAGTGCGCCTCGCGTTGCAGTCCGGCCTTCTCGAGAGCGCGGATCGAGGCGGAATTTCGACCGTCACAGCGACCGAAGATGCGGTGCAGGTTGAAGTCGGTGAACCCGATCTCCAACAGAACGGCGTAGGTCTCCACGGCGAGACCTTGGCCTTGGAAGTCCGGGTGCAGTGAGCCACCGATTTCTCCTTGACGATGTTGGTCCGCGGTCCATCGAAGGATGAAATCACCAATCAACCTGTTCGTGTCACGCAGCACGACCGCAACGGGCATCACGTTCTTGTCGATGATCTCGCGCGGGCGGGTGAGTTTCGCCTCGAGCACCGAGTGCAATTGTTCCTTGTCCTTCGGCTCGGAGTACAGGTAGCGATTGACGTCTTCGCGAGAGTAGAGCGAGGTGAGCCCGTCCAGGTCAGTCGACTCGAACGCGCGAAGTGTCAAGCGCCTGGTCTGTCGGGGAGCGCTGAGCTGGGCCACGGTCCCTTTTCTAGTTCGCCCATGGCGGCCGTGACTACGCTCGTCTCGACGATCTCGTGACGGAAGGAGATGGCATGGCAGAGCCTCTTCGCTGGGGCATCTTGAGCACGGGGGGCATCGCGCGAACCTTCGTCAGCGACCTCGCCCTGGTCGACGAAGGTGTGGCGCTCGCCGTGGGTTCGCGCACGCTCGAGTCGGCCAACACCTTCGCAGACCGGTTCGACATTCCCAACCGTTACGGTTCGTACGAGGAGTTGGTGCGTGATCCCGATGTTGAAGCGATCTACGTCGGTACGCCCCACCCAATGCACCACGACAACGCCATCCTGGCGCTCGAGCACGGTAAGCACGTGCTGGTCGAGAAGTCCTTCACTATGAACGCGATCGAGGCCCGCGAGGTGGTCGACGTCGCGAGACGCCAGGGCCTCTTTGCGATGGAGGCGATGTGGACCCGCTTCCTTCCTTACGTAGCAGCGCTGCGTGAACTCATCGCGCGCGGCGACTTGGGTGAGATCGTCAGTGTTGAGGCCGACCACGGGCAGTGGTTTCATCCTGATCCCGATTTTCGACTCTTCGCGCCCGAATTGGGCGGAGGTGCGTTGTTGGACTTGGGCATCTATCCAGTGTCGTTCGCGTCGATGATCCTGGGAGCGCCAACTCGAATGGTGACGCTGGTCGATCCGGCCTTCACGGGCGTTGACGCGCAGACGTCGATGCTCTTCGGTTACGAGAGTGGAGCCCAAGCGATTCTCACGTGCACGTTGCGCGCGCGCAGTGCGACACGTGCCACCATTACGGGGGAGAAGGCGTACGTCGACATCGACGGCAGTTTCTATGCGGCGACGGGATTTCGCGTGATTGACCGGAGTGGCGCAATTCAGCACATCGAGTTTCCATTTGAGGGACGAGGGTTGCACTACGAGGCCCGCGAGGTCGCGCGCTGTGTTCGCGCGGGCCTGCTCGAGAGCCCGATCATGCCCCTCGACGAGACGGTGTCGATCATGGAAACGATGGACGTCGTGCACGCCGCGACGTAGAGATCGGCGACCCGCGAACGGGAGAAGTGACGCTGTAGAGGCCGCGAGGCAGTGTCATGCGGGGTGCTGTGTAGGTCGAACCAGGTTGGAAATGCTGCGAAAATAGGGACACCAAGGGTGCTCTGGAAGCACTTTGGACTCGATCCGGTCTCGCTCAGTTATTCAATGCACTGACATCGCCACCGTGGGTCGCGCGAGCAGTGAACGTGATCCATTGCGCGGTGGCCAGCGGTTGCGCTATCGCCTGGTTTGAGGAAGCTCGTTTTGACGACCCGAGGAATGTGTCGTCTGTATACGCTCGCCAGCATTCCCCGCTACGAATTTCGACGATGATGGTGATGGCAGCCTCGCTCGCGAGCAGGAAACGTGAGAAATATTTTCACACTTTGTTTCACATTTTGATTCAAAATCGAACAGTTCCGGATCGAAGGTGAATCGCGCGTTCCTTGCGCATTGTCCCTGTGAAACCAAGGTGTCTCGATGGCTACGTACCAATCGACGCGCCGTGAGCGCAGTTTCGACGTAGTGACTTTTGTCACTGCGTGAACATTCTGAAACGTTACGGAAAATTTTCCCGTTGCGACGGTGCTAACTTCACTAATTGGGTACCGGACAAGTTCGGTACCCGAAGAAATAAAACTATCGGGGTCCGAGGATTCCTAAGAAGGGTTGGGGGATATGAGATTTAAGACAGCAAAGGCTCTTGCCTGCGTCGCTTTGGTCGGCAGTTTTGTCGTCGCAATGTTGCCGGAGGTTAGTTCAGCAAGTACTCCTACGGTTTCGGACGGTACGTTCAACACGAACTTTTCGACCATGAAGTACCTCAAGAGTGTTGTGGCCAAGGGTAAGGGCAGCATCGCCGTTATTCTTCCCGACACGGTTACATCGACTCGTTACACCGAGTTCGACGCTCCGTATCTCAAGGACGCGTTCGTGGCTGCGGGTCTGAAGTCATCGCAGTACTTCATCCAGAATGCTCAGGGTAGCGACACCACGCAGTACACCGACGCGCAGGCAGACATTGCCAAAGGCGCCAAGGTGCTCGTGCTCGACCCCCTGGACTCGACCACTGGTGCAGTTATCGAGGCATACGCCAAGGCCCGCGGCGTCGCAGTCATTGACTACGACCGTCTCACCCTGGGTGGAGCACGTAGCTACTACGTCAGCTTCGACAACACTGCCGTTGGTACGTTGATCGGTAAGGGTCTCCTTGCCTGCATCACTTCGTGGAGCGTGAAGAGCCCCGTGGTCTTCGTCATGAAGGGTGACCCCACTGACAACAACGCCACGTTGTTCGCACAGGGCTACGACGCCGTGCTGAACGCCAATGGCTACAACACCACTTCGGGATCGGCTAACACCGTGAACGAGAGTGTCGGTACGTGGAAGCCTACGGTTGCCCTCACTGACTTCCAGGGTGCGTATTCTGCAAACTCGAAGATCAATGCGGTTGTTACACCGAACGACGAGAACGCTGCGCCGATCATCAACTTCCTGCAGAGCCAAGGCCTGCCACCAAAGACCTTCCCGTTCACGGGACAAGACGCCACGTTGACCGGTTTCCAGAACATCATCTCTGGCTACCAGTGCGGCACCGTCTACAAGCCAATTTGGCTTGAGGCACAGGCTGCGGCGGCGCTTGCCATTTATGCGCGAGCCCACGTGAAGCCACCATCAGGTTTGGTGAACGGCACGGCGACGGACACGTCAGCGACCATCTCGAGCTTCAAGAACGTTCCTTCGGTTCTCTTGACTGCTACGTGGGTTACGGCTTCGACTGTCGAATCGACCGTCATCCACGACAAGGTGATCACCGCTTCAGCGTTGTGCACCTCATCGGCGCCTACGGTCAAGGGTGCAACCCCACCGACCTACGCGGCAGACTGCACGACGTACGGTATTAAGTAAGTAATGTCGCCCGCCTCCGAATCGCCTCAGCCCTTGTCGTCCAATGGACGTACGGAAGGTGGTTCGGGGGCGGGCACATCTGCAACGCCTCTGCTCAGCCTGCGCGGTATCTCGAAGAACTTCGGTGCCGTGCAGGCAATGCAGGACGTCGATCTGGACATCGTCGACGCCAAGGTCACCGCACTCATTGGGGACAACGGAGCGGGCAAGTCGACCTTGATCAAGACCATTTCAGGGATCTGGCCGCCTTCGAGCGGACAGGTCTATTGGAGAGGCAAAGAAGTAAAGATTCATACGCCGCGCGACGCCTCCGATCTCGGAATCGCCACCGTGTACCAAGACCTCGCACTTTGCGACAATCTGGACATTGTCCAGAACATGTTCTTGGGTCGCGAGGAGACCCGTTTTGGGCTTCTGGACGAGATCAAGATGGAACTGGCCACTAACCAGACCTTGAAGGACCTTTCGGTATCGACCGTCAAGTCCGTGCGCCAAGTCGTCGGCTCACTCTCTGGTGGCCAGCGTCAAGCGGTCGCGGTGGCCCGGGCAGTCATGCGCGAATCCCAATTGGTGATTCTGGACGAACCGACCGCCGCCCTGGGCGTATCCCAAACCGCCCAAGTCCTCGAACTCATTCGTACACTCTCTTCACGTGGCATTGCGGTACTGGTCATTTCTCACAACCTCAACGACGTATTCAGCGTCGCCGATCGCATCGCAGTGATGCACCTTGGCGCTCTCGTGAGCAGCGGCCCGATAACTGATTACGACACCGCCAGCGCGGTGGAACTGATCACCACCGGTCAATCTGATCGAGTCCCGTCAAGTCGCACTGCCGTTTAGTAGTTGAAAGGTAATTCAACGTGTCTTTGCTGAAGAAAGACCAGGCGGCTTCAGCCGTCGAGGGCGATCTTGATCTCGGTGAGCAGTCGATGTCACCACGACTCCTGCTCAAGCGCATCCGACAAGGCGACAGTGGCATGGTGCCCGTCGTCATTGGACTCTTCGTCTTGGTCGGATACTTCGAGATTCGGAGCCACGCGTTTCTAAAGCCTGAGAACCTGATCAACCTGTTCATCCAAGCCACGATCTTCATCCTGCTGGGCATGGCCGAGATCTGGGTTCTCCTCTTGGGCGAGATTGACCTGTCGGTCGGTTTCACGATGGCCTTGGGTGGCGCGGTAGCGGTCATCTTGACTGACGCGCAGTTTCATTGGCCGTGGTTCTTGGCGTTGCCTCTTGCGTTATTGGTGGTCACAGCCATTGGTGCCGTCTACGCCTTTTTGGTCATCAAGTGGCGATTACCATCCTTCATCACGACCTTGGCAGGTTTTCTCGCGTTCCAGGGCGTCTTGATCTATTTGGTCGACGACCAAGGGACTGGTGGCACCATTGAGGTGCACGAGAAAGTTCTTTACAACTTGGTGTACGGCGACCTCACACCATTGTGGACATGGATCTTTATCGTCGCCTGCGTCGCCTTCACGAGCTTTCGTTTGCTTCGCAAGGATCTCAGTCGTCGAGGGAGCGGACTTTCGACCGAGCCTTTGGCATTTCTCATCACCAAGGTTTCGTTGTTAGTCATCGTGGGTGTAGTTCTTGGTGTTGTATTCAACGCGAATCGGGGCACGTTCGTTCCCCTTCGAGGCATGCCGTTCGCAGTCCCGATAGATCTTGCGGTGCTCGCTGCTGGTTCGTTTGTTCTCACAAGAACCAAGACCGGGCGTTACATCTACGCCATAGGCGGCAACACCGAAGCGGTGCGTCGGTCCGGTGTCAACGTCAGTCGCTACAAGGCTTTCGCTTTCATGTTCACTGGCTTTACGTCAGGCGTTGGTGGCCTACTTTACGTGTCCCAACTCAACGGCATCAACGACAGCGTGCCAAGCACCCTGACCCTGTACGCAGTGGCCGCCGCGGTCATTGGTGGTACCAGCCTCTTCGGTGGACGAGGCAAGATGATCCATGCGGTGGTGGGTGGTCTCATCATCGCCACGATCTACAACGGCATGGCGCTACTCAGCATGAGTGCTTCGACCGAGTACATCGTCACCGGCGTCGTGCTCGTCGCGGCGGTGACCATCGACTCGGTGGCCCGACGCAGTGCCACGAGCCGCTAGCGCTGGCGAACTGAACGAGTCGAGGTGCGCTGGCTACGAGCCGCCGCGTCCTCGGCCAGCTGAAGTGATGCCCCGCCGGGCGTCCTGGCGCAGGGGCCACGCGACGGTTGCCTACGATAGGAGCTACGTACTCTAAGGGACAGTCGGCGAAAGGTGGACAGGTGCGCGAGTATGAGGCCACGGTCCTTTCCACCGATCGCTACGAACTGGGTGAGTGTTGCCGTTGGGATGAAGTGCGTGAGGAAGTGTCCTGGGTCGACGTGCCCGCCGGGCGGTTCTATCGCGCCCGCGCCGCATCGGACCTGACGATCCTTCACACCTATCAGGTCGAGGGCTACGTCAGCGCAGTCGCCCCTTTCGCCGACCGGTCACGGGGCTGGATCATCGCCTTGAACCAGTCGATTTCGCACCTCGACGAGTCGGGTGAGGTGCACGAGCTCGCTCAGCCCGAGGCTCGCCACGCGCCCGACGTGAGGATGAACGACGGGGCGTGTGATCCCTGGGGTCGATTCCTCGTTGGCTCGATGGCCTTTGACGTCGCCGCGGGCCGCGGAAGTTTCTACCGATTCGAATCGGGGGGCACCGTCGAGACGCTGTTCACGAACGTCACGGTGTCCAATGGCGTGGGATGGAGTCCCGACGCACGAACCATGTACTACGTCGACAGCGGACCCGGCACCATCGAGACGATGTCGGTGGGTGACAACGGCGCCCTGGGCGAGAGGAAACCATTCCTTCGATTCGACCCGGCGCAGGTGTTGACGCCCGACGGGCTTTGCGTCGACGAGGAGGGCTGCCTCTGGGTCGCCTTTTGGGACGGGGGCGAGGTCCGGCGATTCTCTCCCAGGGGTGAGCAGTTAGCGCGGGTCGTCTTGCCCGTCTCGCGACCAACGTGTTGCGCATTGGGTGGAGAAACAGGAACGACACTCTTCATCACGAGTGCGTGGGAAGGATTAAGTGATCAACAGTTATCCCTACAACCCGACGCCGGACGTCTCTTCTCGGTCGACGTAGGAGTGCGGGGGTTGCCGATCAACACATTCGCGCGCGAGTAGGTCGACTGGCTGGACGTCGTTTGATAGGGACAAGGTCGACGTCGATCCTCGCGACTGCTGCGACGATGGACGTCGTGAGGTCCGGTCGTCTGCGTGGGACCATTCACCTAGTATCCGTGGGATGACAAACGACCTCGGAGGACGCACCGCACTGGTGACCGGAGCGTCGCGCGGCATCGGTCTCGCCATTGCACAGCGATTCGTCGACGCGGGAGCGCGCGTGGTCATCTCCTCACGGCGAGAGGAGAATCTGCAGGAAGCGCTCACGACGTTCGCTGATCCATCCAAGGTCCACGCCGTGGTTGCGCACGTCGGGAGCCGCTCTGACGCCGATCGTCTCGTGGCGGCGACCATCGAGCATTTCGGCTCTCTTGACGTGTTGGTGAACAACGCCGCGACCAACCCCAACTTCGGTCCACTCGTCGACATAACTGACTCACAAATGCAGAAGACCTACGAGGTGAATCAAGCCTCGATCGTCACCCATAGTGCCGCGGCGTGGCTTCAATGGATGGCGCAGCACGGGGGCGTCATCATCAACGTCACCTCGATTAACGGGCTCGGCCCTGAGCCCGGTCTCGGATGGTACGGGACAACCAAGGCCGCGGTCATCCACTTGACCAAGCAACTCGCCTGGGAACTCGCACCAACGGTGCGCGTGAACGCGATTGCGCCTGGTCTCGTGCGAACCGAATTGGCGCGTGGTCTTTGGGAGCAACGCGAAGAGTCGGTCGTCTCGCACATCCCCCTCGGTCGATTGGGTGAACCTGATGACATCGCCGCCATGGCCGTAGTGCTCGCGAGTGACGTGTCGTCGTGGATGACCGGTCACGTACTCGTCATTGACGGTGGCACGACTAACCAGCCGACGGGTGGCGTGAGCTAGAGCATCGAAGCGAGGTCGCCGCGTCGAATCTTGCCGTTAGACGTTCGCGGGATGGCCTGGACGAAGCGAACTTCCTTGGGTTTGGCCCACGGTCCGATACGTTCGTTGGCGACGTCGGCTATCGCCGTAGCGAGGTCCGTGCGGGTGCCGACTACTAGAGCGATGACCCGTTCACCCCACTCGGCGTCCTCCACGGCGGTCACTGCTACGTCGAGTACGCCGGGCACCGTGGCGATCACTGCTTCGAGGTCATCGGGCCAGAGCTTCTCACCACCCGTAGTGATGACGTAGCCGATTCGGCCCTTCACCGAGACCAGTCCGTCGAGTACGTCACCGGCGTCGCCGGTGGGGAACCAGTCGTCGCGTCCGTCAGGACCGAGGATCCTCGGACGAGCCATGGTCCGATACGAACGAAACAGCGTCGGCGAACGCACCGCGAGCTCACCGGCGACGCTGACGACCTGCACGCCCTCGAGAGGACGGTGGTCGTAGACGATTCCCGAACCGGTCTCGGTCATTCCCCACGTCGAAATAATGTTCTGACCCAAGGCCGAAGGTGGGCGAGCCCCGCCGAGCAATACCTTCGAGAAGCCGGTCACGTCGTGGCGCGCGAGTTGAGTTCGCACGAGCGCCACGTGAGTTGCCCCGCGACGCGGCGCGTCGTCGATGTCTTCAACGTTGCCCCAGAGCACGCGGGCGTCGTCGAACACCGTACGCAGGAGAACGGCGAGGCCACCAATATGGTTGGCCGGTAGGACCGGGTACCACACTGGTGGTTGGGCAGTGCGCAAACTCCTTTGGGTCATCACCGCGCTGGCGGCCAGCGCGTCCCAGGTGAGTTCGGCGGCCTTGGGCGCACCGCTCGAGCCCGAGGTCAACATGACGAGTCCGATCTCGTCGTCCACCATTCTTCCCGTGGACCTGGTCGTGCGTTCGCCCCTCGTGAGCACGCTTGTGGCGCCCAATGCGTCGAGTTCCTCTTCGCGGCGACGCGACGACGTGCGCTGGTCGAGGACACAAAAAGGTTCGCGCACCTCGACGCAGTTGCGAATGGCGACTTCAAGCTCGGGACCGAGCGCGAGGTCGATTGCGAGCAATGATTTCACAACGAGACATTAGGTCCTCGCGGCTAGGTTGGGTAGCGACAAGGACGACACGGTGGCTTCTCTACGACACGAATTACGCATCGCCGCATCACCCGACGACGTCTGGGCCATCGTGACGCGGCCCGAGTCAATACCCGAATGGTTCCCGGGCATCGTGTCATGCACGGTGGACGGCAAGGTCCGGGTGATCAAGACCGCGATGGGAATCGAGATGCCCGAGGAGATATTGACGAACGATTCTCTTCTGCGTCGCTTCGCGTACCGCATCACGTCGCCGGTGTACAAGTTCCACTTGGGGGTCATCGACGTGATCGAGATCGGACCTCTCGACTCACTATGCGTGTACTCCACGACCGCCGAACCCGACACGTTGGCCCTGATCATCGCGGGTGGCACCGTAGGTGCGCTCGAGCACATCAAACTCATGGCCGAAGGCGCCTAGGAGACCCATGGGACGCAAGATCCTTTTCATCACGACCGACCAACAGCGTTACGACACCCTCGGGGTCAACGGCGGCACGCTAGCGCGAACGCCGGTACTGGACCGTCTCGCGAATGAAGGAGTGCGCTACGAACGTTGTCAGCCCACCTCGGTGGTCTGTATGCCGTCGAGGGCCTCGATGCTGACCGGTCAGTTCCCTTCGACTCACGGCGCGTGGATGAACGGCGTGCCCTTGGCGATCGACGCGCCGTCGGTCGCCGAGAACTTGCACGACGCGGGCTACGCCACGGCCCTCATCGGCAAGGCGCACTTCGAACCATTCATGGATCCTTTCGGACGCTTCGCCGAGAACTCACTGGCGAATTTGGGTATTCCCACCATCGAACAGCCTTGGTTCGACGGTCGTCGCGGGGTACATCGCGGTTTCGACTACCTCGAGTTCGCCACCCACGGTGTCATGGGTCCCCTGCACTACGCCAGGTGGATGATGGCGAACCACCCCGAGAGTCTGGGCGGCTTCTACCAGGTCGTCGACGGCGACCTGAACGTGAACGCCGCGGGCGGGGGCGACTCGGGAGCGCCGCAGGTGAAGTTCAATGACGTGCCCCGTGAGTGGTACCACACCGACTGGGTGGCCGATCGCACGATCCGCTGGTTGGACGAGCAGGCGTGTGACCAGGACTGGTTCTGTTGGATGAGCTTTCCCGATCCGCACCATCCGTGGGACCCGCCCAAGTCAGAGATCGGGCGTGTCCCTTGGCGCGACGTCGACCTGCCGGCCAACTACCCTGAGCGGGCCAGTGAGCGAGAGGCCCTGATCGATCAGAAGGCGCGCCACTGGCGTGCGTGGTACGACGGCACGCTGGTGTCGAACTACGAGGCACCCGCCAAGTGGGTGCCCGCGACCTTGACCGCCGACCAGGTGCGCGAGGTGAACGCGCTGAACGCCGTGGAGGTCGAACTCATTGACGAGGCGGTGGGTCGGGTGCTCAAGAGCATCGAGGCCAAGGGTTGGGGCGAGGACGTGGACGTGATCTTCACCACCGATCACGGCGAGTTCCAGGGCGACTTTGGTTTCCTCTTCAAGGGCCCGTACCACGTCGACGCGTTGATGCGCCTGCCCCTGATCTGGCGACCCGCCAGGTCCACCAAGACAGTGCCGGGCGTTGTAACGGCTCCGGTGAGCCTGGTCTCGTTGGCGGCGACGTTCCTCAACGTGGCGGGACAACCCGCGCCCGCCTGGGTCGAAGGCGACACGTTGCCCCAGAGCGACGACGAGGCGAGGACGCGCGGACAGGACGCGACCGTGACCGAGTGGGACTCCTCGCTCTTTGGCGTCGACGTCCACGTGCGATCAGTGCTGACCAAGGACTACCTGTACACCGAGTACGCCAAGGGGACGTTGCACGAGGGACACGAAGGCGAACTCTACGACGTGCGTGACGATCCGCTTCAGCGCGTGAACCTCTTTAGCGATCCGTCACTCGTAAACGTACGAGCCACGTTGCACGAGCGGCTGCGAAGCCACGCGGACCGTCCCGGTGAACGGGCTACGCCCGGCACCGTAATGGCCCCGGTCTGAGCCTTGTAGCGTGGTCGTCATGCCTGACACCGTTATCCATGGTTCGCCGATCGACCCGGTCGAGGAGTTCCGGTCCTGGCCCTTGCCGATGTTCGAGCGTCGTGGCGAGTACCAGGACGTCATCTACGAAGTCGCCGAGGGAATCGCGCGCATCACGATCAACCGGCCCGAGCGGCGAAACGCCTTTCGCCCCCAGACGCTCTTCGAACTGTCGCGTGCGTTCGAGGTAGCCCGCGACGACATCAGCGTGGGCGCGATCATCCTCACCGGGGCCGGGCTGGACGCGTTCTGTTCGGGCGGCGACCAGAAGATACGGGGTGACGACGGTTACCTCGGTGACGACGAGGTCGCCCAGCAGGGTGTGGGCCGCCTTAACGTGCTCGACCTGCAGATCCAGATCCGCCGTCTCCCCAAGCCCGTGCTCGCCCAGATCGCGGGCTACGCCATCGGGGGAGGCCACATCTTGCACCTCGTGTGCGACCTTTCGATTGCGGCCGACAACTCGCGCTTCGGTCAAACGGGCCCGCGCGTGGGTTCGTTTGACGGCGGGTACGGTTCGTCGTTGCTGGCTCGCGCCATTGGCGTGAAGCGAGCCAAGGAGGTTTGGTTCCTGTGTCGCCAGTACGACGCCGCCCAGGCGCTCGACTGGGGGCTCGTCAACACCGTCGTGCCCCTCGCGCAACTCGAGCGCGAGACCATTGCCTGGTGTCGCCAGATCCTCACGTTGTCGCCGCTGGCGCTTCGCATGCTGAAGGCCGGCTTTAACGCCGCCGAGGATGGTCTCGCCGGCGTCCAGCAGTTGGCGGGCGACGCCACCATGTTGTTCTATATGTCCGAAGAAGGTCAGGAAGGCCGCAATGCCTTCGTCGAGCACCGAAAGCCTGATTTCTCGAAGTTCCCCAAGCGTCCATGACCGCCGCGCCCGGGCCGTTTCGCCGGTGGGTCCTCGCGGCGCGACCGCGCACGTTGCCCACGGTGATCGTGCCCGTCGCCGTGGGGGCCTCGCTCGTTCGACCAGCGTCCATCGAATGGGTGAATACCGTGCTGTGCGTCGCGGTGGGCCTGGCCCTGCAGATCGGCACCAACTTCGCCAACGACTACTCCGACGGCGTGCGCGGTACCGACCACGAGCGCGTCGGCCCCTTTCGTCTCACCGCGTCCTCATTGGTCAAGGCGTCGAGCGTGCGACTCGCGGCCTGGTCCTTCTTCGCGCTGTCCGGCGTTGCGGGACTAGTGCTCGCGTCGCGCACCTCGTGGTGGCTCGTGGTCATTGGCCTCAGCGCGATCCTCGCTGGCTGGTTCTACACCGGCGGTCCTCGGCCCTACGGCTACTACGGCTTTGGCGAACTGTTCGTTGTCATCTACTTCGGCTTCGTCGCGACGGTCGGTACGTCCTACGTGCAACACCGCGTCATACCGAACTCGTCGTGGTGGTTCGGCCTCGCGATGGGTGCCATGGCGTGCGCTCTGCTCGAGGCGAACAACCTTCGCGACGTGGAGGGGGACCAACTCGCGGGCAAGAAGACCCTGGCGGCCCGACTCGGCCGGGTTCGTGCGTCCTGGCTCTACGCGGGATGCGTCGCGGTCGTGGCGTTGGGCTTCGTGGTGGGTGGCGAGATCGTGATCGGCGCCCTCGCCATTGCATTGTTCATCCCCGAGCTGCGCTCGGCCTTCTCTACCAAGAGCGGACGAGACTTGCTGCCCTTGTTGAAGGCGACGTCCTTGACCCAACTCCTCGTGGGCGGCGCCCTTGTCGTGACGTTCTTTAGTACGCGCTAGCGCGCGAGGAACCTGCTCACGAGGCGCGCGCAGCCTTTGGGATCCTCGAGGTGCGCGGCGTGCTGGGTCGCGGGTACGAACTGGACGGTCGCGTCGGGAGCGCTCGCGGCGATGGCTCGCGCTTCGGCGAGGAACTTGTCGTCGCGCTCGCCGGCCAGACAGAGCGTCGGCATGCTGAGTGACGCCAGCCGGGGCCCAAGGAACTCCTGAGTGCCCGTGCCACAGAGGCGTAGGGAACTCGCGAGCCCCGAGGCGTCGCGGCTTCGCGACTGACGTTCAAGCGGGTCGCTCGGCAACGTGGCGAACATGGGTTGGGCCAGCCACTCGTCGAGAAAGCGCTCGGTACCGATGGTCTCCACGCGTGTGGCGAGCGCTTCGTCGCGGGCGACCCGTTCGCGACGCTGAGCCGGGTCTTCGATCCCGCGTGACGCGCCCAGCAGGATCAGTGCGTTCAGCCGTTCGCGGTGGCGAAGCGCCACGTGCAGCGCAACGCGCGCGCCCATTGAATAGCCGCCGAGGGCGACCGGGTGATCGGGCAGTGAGGAGACCAGGAGATCGGCGGCATCGTTGAGCGACGCGTGTACGGCGCTGGCTTCACCGTGGCCCGGCAGGTCCGTGACGAGCAGTTCGTGGCTTCCTGCCAGAATGGTACGGAACTGGTGTGCGGATTCACGCGTCTGGGTGAAGCCGTGCAGCCAGACGAGGGTCGTTCCCGAACCTTGGCGTTCGTATTTGAGGAGAGGCATTGCAAGGAAGCGTACCGAGCCCGAGCGACGTGCAGGCGACGTTCGCGGCCACTCTCTTTGACGAATGGATCCGCAGTGGTCTTCGTGACGTCGTGCTTGGACCCGGATCGCGCTCGACGCCGCTCGCGCTCGCCGCCGCCGAACGGCCCGAGCTGTCCCTGCACGTGCGCATCGACGAGCGCAGCGCCGCGTTCTTCGCCCTCGGTCGCGCGTTGGCGACCTCACGGCCCGTCGCCATCGTGGTGACCAGTGGCACCGCCGCCGCCGAACTACACGCCGCGGTCTGCGAAGCCGACCTCGCCCACGTGCCACTGGTGGTGCTCACCGCGGACCGGCCGCCCGAGCTGCACGGCGTCGGCGCTCCCCAGACCATCGACCAGCGCGATCTCTACGGCACGGCGGTGCGCCGCTACGAAGAGCCCGGCGTTGCCCGTCTCGACGCCGCCGGTTCGTGGCGAGGGCTCGCGAGCCGCCTCTGGTTCGCCGCGAGCGGCGTGACCAATGAACCCGGACCAGTCCACTTAAACGCCGCTTTTGTCGAGCCTCTGATCGGTACGGCGCTGGGCGTGCCGCCCGGTAGAGACAATGGCGCCGCGTGGCGCACGGCGTTGGCGCCCGCAGCGGTCACCGCGTCTCTTGACGTCAAGGGCGCGCGCGTGCTCTGTGTGGTGGGAGCGGGGGTTGACGCACTGGTTGTCGCGACGTGTCGCGACCTGGACTGGGTGGTCCTAGGTGACGCCACCGCGCAAGGCACGCTGGCGTACTACGACCCACTGCTGCGAGATAACGATTTCGCGACGTCCCTACGTCCGGACCTGGTGGTGCGCATGGGCGGCGTTCCCGCGTCCAAGGTGCTCGCTACCCGGTTGCGCGAATGGGGCGTGCCGGTCGTCGCCCTGGGAGGAGCCGGCGACGTGGCCGACCCCGACGGCGTGGTGACCACCACGCTGCCCGGCCTGCCGCGAGCGGACGTCTCGTCGATGCGAGCGGACTCGAACTACGTCGCTTCGTGGTACGCCGCGTCCCAATCGGTCGGCGAGTACCTACGTTCCCTCGAAGCTGATGACGACGAATTGAACGAGCCGATGGTGGCGCGCAGCCTGGTCGAACTGAGCGGCGACAACAGTGTCGCGTTGATCGTCGGTTCGTCGATGCCGGTTCGCGACGTGGAGTGGTGGGCCGGTCCGCGTCGCAGTCCCACCTACGCGAATCGCGGCGTGAACGGCATTGACGGCGTGGTCTCGACGGTGTTGGGCGTGAGCGCGGGTGCGAAGGGAATTGGCCTCGTGGGCGACCTCACACTGTTGCACGACGTCTCGGGACTCGTTGACGGTCTCGGCACCGCCGAAGGGACGTGCGTGCTCGTCGTGAACGACAACGGTGGCGGGGGAATCTTCTCCTTCTTGCCCCAGGCGGGTGCACTGTCGTCCGACCGGTTCGAGCAACTCTTTGGCACTCCGCGCCCCCACGACCTCGAGGCCGTCGCTCGCGCGTTCGGCCACCGGGCGTGCAGGGTGTCTACGCGCAGTGAACTTCGCTCGGCCGTCGAAAAGGCCCTCACCGAGCCGGGCCTTAGCGTGGTCGTGGCTGGCGTGCCGTCGCGCGAGCGCAACGTCGAGATCCACGACGAGATGGTTGAGTCACTCAAGAATCGAAGAGGAACATCACGTTGATCGCGGCGCTTCCCTCGTCACTGTTGGCGGCGTTTCCCCTGGCCTTCGCGGCGGGTCTAGTCTCGTTCGCCTCGCCCTGCGTGCTGCCGTTATTGCCGGGTTACGTCGCTTTCCTGGGCGGCTCGACCGCGCGCGTCGACGGGCGCGGCGGTCGGGGTCGAGCGGTCTTCGGTGCCGTGGCCTTCATCGTGGGTTTCGCTGTCGTGTTCGTCAGCTTCGGTGCACTGTTCGGCGGTTTCGGCTCGGCGCTGCGCACCCACGAGCGTCTGCTCCAAGAAATCTTTGGCGTGGTAACGATTCTGCTCGGGATGTTCTTTGCCGGTTGGTGGCCCTCGTCCTGGCTTCAGCGCGACCGGCGCATCCATCGCCTGCCCCGCGCCTCAATCCTGGGTGCGGGACTCCTCGGTTTCACCTTCGCCTTAGGTTGGGCGCCCTGTATCGGTCCCACGCTCACGTCGATCTTGAGCCTGGCGGCGGCGAACAACAACACGACGGCCTTTCGTGGCTCACTGCTCGCCTTTGTCTACTGCCTAGGCCTCGGCGTGCCGTTCCTGTTCGCGGCCTTCGCGACTGAGTGGATGGCGACCACCACGACGTGGCTCCGTCGTCATGCCAAGGCCGTGGGTGTCGTGGGTGGGGTGTTACTCATCGCCATCGGAATCGCTGAAGTGACGGGGTTGTGGAGTTCGTTCGTGGTGTGGCTGCAGGTGCACGTGCCGTCGACCACGACCATTTTGTAGTTCATCGTTCTCGTAGACTGTTCGCATGGGCTTGCGCGACGACTGGGAGTTTCGCGGTCTCGTCCACCAGTGCACCGACGAGGCGATCTTCGAGCGACTCGACGCCGGCACGGTGACGGCTTACATCGGCTTTGACCCGACCGCGCCGTCGTTGCACTTGGGCAGCTTGTTGCAACTGTGTAGTCTGCGTCGCCTTCAGTTGTCTGGGAACCGACCAATCGCCCTGGCGGGAGGTGGCACCGGACTGGTGGGGGACCCGACGTTCAAAGATGCCGAACGTCCCTTGCTCACGCTCGAACAGATCGAGGCGAACGTAGAGGGAATTCGTCCGCAACTCGAGACGTTTCTTGATTTCTCATCGTCGGCGGGCACGTCGCAAGCACTCCTCTTGAACAACGCAGCCTGGTTGACCACGATCTCGCTGACGGAGTTCCTGCGCGACGTGGGTAAGCACATCACCGTCAACCAGATGACCGCTAAGGAGTCGGTTCGCGCTCGACTCGACCGCGAAGACGTGGGCCTCTCCTTCACCGAATTCTCGTACATGTTGCTGCAGGGCTATGACTTCGTGCGGCTCAACCTGGACCACAGCTGCACCTTGCAACTCGGTGGCTCGGACCAGTGGGGCAACATCACCGTCGGCACCGAACTGGTGCGCAAGATGACCGGCCATCAGGCCTACGGGTTGACGACGCCTCTGTTGCTACGAGGCGACGGCAAGAAGTTCGGCAAGTCCGAAGGGGGCAACGAGAACATCTGGCTCGACGCGACGATGACCTCTCCCTTTGCGATGTTCCAGTACTTTCTCAACATTGATGACGCGTCGACGCCGGCCTCGCTTCGCTTCTTCACGTTCCTCTCCCACGAGGAGATCCTGTCGCTCGACGAGGCGACGCGAACCAGGCCTCACGAACGCCTGGCCCAGCGAGCACTCGCGCGCGACGTCGTCACGCTGGTGCACGGCGAGCAAGCCGCTCGCAATGCCGAGCGGGCCAGTGAGGCCCTCTTCAGTGAGGCGATTGGCGAGCTCGACGAGGCGACGTTGCTCGAAGTGGTGCGCGACGCCCCCTCGTCGACCTGGGCCCGAAGCCAGTTCGCCAACGGACTCGATCCGGTTGATCTCCTTGTGCGCACGGGTCTGGCCACGTCCAAGGGTGAAGCGAGACGCTTCGTCGACCAGGGGGGCCTCTACGTGAACAATCGTCGCGTGGAATCTGACGAGCTCGTCGACGCGACATGGGCGTTGCACGATCGGTACCTGGTGATCCGTCGGGGACGTCACGAGTTGCACCTCGTGGTCCTTTTGTGATCAGGGTAATCGCGACACTCCTCGTGGCGGGCTTGTTGTTGAGTGCCTGCGGAACCCAAAGCGAGTCGGCGGCAATGAAAGTGTGGGTCAAGCAGAGCAGTTTTCACGCGAACACCACGACCCTCGAGAGCGACGTGCGCCACTCAGCCACCGCGCTCGAGGGTCCTTCGAGTTCGGTCCACCTCTTGCACCTGGTGTGCGACGTGCTGGATTTTGATGTGAGGGCGGCCAACGCGTCGTTACCCACCCCCGACGCGCAGTCCAACACGCTCCTCTCTCACGCGTACACCGACATCGACAGCGGAGCGAACACCTGTTTTTCCGCGGGCACGAGCGTGGGACTGCGCAAGAAGGCATTTGGCTATCTGCGAAAGGGTCTGAGCGAACTGAGCGAAGCGCTGCTGCGAGTGGACGTTGCGGCGGGCACCGCCAAGTCCTAGGAAGGGCGCGGACGAAGGTCTATCTCGAGACGAAGGATCCCTTCGTCGAGGGTGGCCGTGGCGTCGCCGATCATGGCGTAGTCCTGGAAGTCCAGCTTGGCGGCCTCAAGGAATCTCGCGCGGTCGGGTCCCTCGACGGGAGGCAATCCCCGTCGTTTCACCGCCTCGGCTCGCTCACGAAAGCGCTGCACCATCTCGTTGGGATCAAAGACTTCGCTCATGACTGAATGTTAAGGGGTTGGTCACGAGACGCGAGTTGGTATCATGGTTTTTCGGTTCAGTTCTACTGGACCGCGGTCGCCGCCAGTTATGGCCCGCGACCAGTGAGGAGTTGACGTGAAAAAGGGCCGCCATCGTCGGTTTGTTGAAGCTCGCGAACTCAAGCGATCCACCGGACCTCGCGCCACTACGTGCGATGAGTGCGGTGCGGCGCCCGAGGACGTCCACGCGGAGTGGTGCCTCGCCGAAGAGGATCGCTACGACGAGATCCTCGGATCGCTCCCACGCACGTCCTTTAACGAGGAAGATCCGCTCGCCGCAGAGAATTAAGCCCCTAGGCCTTCTGGCGCCTCACGGGGTGGGGTAGCGCCGTTCCCTTGGGTTGATGGGTGCGCCGGTCCAAGAACGCGAGTAACTGGTCGTAGACCGTTTGTCCGACCATGGCGATGAGTTCTTCGGCCATGGAGTCCACGACGCGATTCTTGCCCACGAAGGCCTGCGGGTCCTCGGTGCACCACCAGTGGAATTCGTCGCCGCCGGCGCCCCAGTCACGCCGGTTCCACTGCGCGATGCGGGTGATGACGCGCCCGTCGTCCTGGACGTCATCGTCGCGACGCAGCGGGAGTTGCCAACAGACCTCGGGCTTGAGGGGGATGTAACTCTCCTCGTTGTCCATCGCCATCACGTGCAGGGCGCAACCCGCGCCGCGGTGGAAGTCGGGTCGATTGAGGAAGATGCAGGCGTCTTTGACCAGTCTGGTGACGATCTCGCCGTTCTTCTTGACCCGTGTCGTGCCGTCTTTGCCCTTGGCCTTGAACTGCCACTGGTCCTCGGTGAGTCGCTTCGCCGCGCGTTCGACGCGCTTCTGGTCCTTCTCGTCGGTGAAGTGGGCTCCGTAACTGCAGCAACCCTGGACGAGTTCGGGGGAAGCCTCGGTGAGGACCCCTTGGCAGCCGTTACCGAAGATGCAGGTCCAATTACTTTCGAGGAACGTCACGTCGAACATCCAAGTCCGTAGTCGCTTGGTGTCGTCGAAACTTACCCATTCGTGGGCGTCAAGGGGGATTGAGGTCACACGAGCAACTTAGTTGGCGCGAGTGTCGCAATACTTCACCCCTAGACTGGAGCTATGACTACCGTCGAAACTTTTGACATCTTGAAGCTCACCGACGAGGCGCGCAATGTTGTGCTCGACGCGCTCGCCAACGAGGACCAGAACGCGGCGCTCGCGTTGTGGGTGGAGGTGACCGGCACGCGCGGTCCGGGCTACTCCTATGACCTCTATTTCTCGGACCGCGCCGACGCGCCCGAGGACGCCGCGATCGGTAGTGACGGTGGCGTGACCATCGTGGTGCCCAAGGCCAGTGTCGAACGCTTGCGCGGTAGCCGACTCGAGTTCGCCTCCGACGGTGGCGGCGGACTCGTGCTCGTGAACCCCAACGTGCCTACGCCCGAGGAGATAAACCCGGGCGTGCCCGCCGAGATCCTGGCACTGGGCATCGAGGGTCTCACGGCGGTCTTTGCGATCAACGTCCTCG
>Ga0224532_1000026_pt1 | contig 33072 bp, 26 predicted proteins | sample 714E115metaG_FD_179902 | JGI IMG/M metagenome (GOLD analysis project Ga0224532, IMG submission 179902) | Peat soil microbial communities from Stordalen Mire, Sweden - 717 E1 1-5 | ecosystem: Environmental > Terrestrial > Soil > Wetlands > Peat | place: Sweden: Norrbotten County, Stordalen Mire... | reverse complement strand
TCGAATCTCGGAGTTGATGAGGAACCACTTGCGTGTCGTGCAAGTGGTATCGGAGCAACACCGAACTTCGACTCATCTCAAAATGAAGGCCGAGGGCGCTCCGAAGAACTACGGGCACGCCTTGATCGTTGGAAGCCTAAGCCGTAGTAAGTTCCTGGACATCCCCGAAATAGCGGGAATGAGTCCGCTTTAGCGCATCTTCACTCTCAGCTCCAAGAACGACAATCTCGAGTCGAGACCCTGGGTTATCTGTTTCCTTTGCGAATCTCGCTTTGAGAGCAAGATTCGAATCCGCAAAGGATTCGAGGCTGACAAGTTCGCGCTTCTTACGGTCGAACACGATTACGTAGTAATTCACGATCATGAGCCTAACTGAATCCACGATGCCCTGTTCATCGTAGTGACCTACTCAATATTTCGAAGGTTGTCCTCTCGTGCCTGAACGTCTCGGTAATCTCAATCTCCAAGTTCCTTACCTCACCCTCAAGGGCCAGGCGCTCACTAGCATCCATAATCACCGGTAAACGTGCGGCCATTCTGGCCAACTTGTTCTCCAATTCTTCCAATTCATAGAAGCTGTCGCTCATATTTTTCCAAGCGCTCATCCACTCTCGGCGCGTCATAGAAATTTCGTCGCTCACAGCGTGATCGGGATCTTCTGGGTCACCCCCGTATCTGATGTCCCTTCCCCAGAGGTCACCGAACGACTCTGTGGCCTGAGCCCAAGCGTGTTGATAGTGCGTCCGAACCTGTACCTCGACAAAATGTCCATCAATCTCAACAATCACGTGAACAGCACGATAACCATGAGTTGGGAAAATTCTGCGATCTTTGACCTTTGCGCCTGGCCAAATTTCCGTGATCATTGAAACGACGCCATCTTGCTCATCGAGCGTCATATCTCTCACAATTCTCGCGCCAGCGAGATCGTGAATTTTGCTGAGTTTCAAAGACGTCTCTCGCTTCAGTTTCTCGATGATGGTACCCGTATTCTTTAGTCGAGTGGTGGGACTAAGACCGATATCACGAAGTTGGCTTGCAACGATTTCGAGGGTGGACGCACATTCCTCGAGTACGCCTCTGAGTTGACTTAAGTCATCTCCCGTAGGTTCAATCGACTCGCGCAGTCTTCTGCCAAGTTGATTTACTGGGTTTGCTACTTGCTCGCTCAATATGACCTCTCTTTGCCTGCGCCTTTACTGTACGGCGGAGTTGTGACAAGTCGAAGTCAAGAGTGGATGAAGGACCATCGAGACCAGTGATTCGTCAAAAGGCTAACTGCAGGTCGTGCAAGTGGTACTGATTGATTACACGTGTTCTGTTACAATTCGCTGGTATTCTGCCAAGAATGAAGTCAGCAAAGGAACTACTGAAGGAGAATAAAGCCGATATCGACGCACTCGTGAAAAAACACCGTGGTGCGTCGGTTTCCGTCTTCGGTTCCGTAGCTCGCGGCGAAGAGACCGAGTCGAGTGACATCGACCTTCTAGTCGAATTTGAAAAGGGAAGTTCTCTTTTCGATCTTCTCCACCTTCAGGGCGAACTTCAAGAGCTTCTTGGCCGAAAAGTTGACGTCGTATCTACGGGCGGGTTGAAACAGCGCGACGATCACATTCGACGCGAAGCAATTGCAATCTGATTCGCAGCGATAAGCGTCCGTGGTCAGAGGATTCCCGCGTGAATCAATTCCCAACTCTTGAACTTCTCAGGTGCCGTGGAAGTGACCTCCCGCCTTTATCTACCTTCTCGCCTCTCGCCAACAGAAATGCGTTATTTAACGTAAAGGCGTGGAGCCGGCAAGACCGAGTAAGTCTCGCGAGACAAAGAGCGACGCCGGTTTTCCTGCACGGCGGCGTGAAACAGTCCCCTGTTCGGTAAGAATCCCAAGCCTCACGAGGCGATGAAGCGTCGCAAGAGCGGTTTTTCGTGAGATCTCAAGTTGCTCGGAGAGGATTTGCGAGGTCAAGACAAGATGACGTGGAAGCAGATCGAGCGTCTTAAAGACTTTCGCGTCATCTCGAACCTTTCGATCCCCTCCGGCGAGAAGCTCGAGCCATTCCTTCTTAATGCTATCGACGTTCGATATGAGCGCGCGCTGCGACCGACCGCCGCTCGCGACGGCATCGGCGAACCACCTGATCCACCTCTGATGATCACCGAATCGATACAGCACCAAACCGGAAGAATAGCCGGCAACGTCCGCGGCTATCGCAACACTTACGGGCGGCGGCACACGAAGAGCAAGACGACGGGTCAAGACCCAGGCGATGAGCACTCGACCAACTCGTCCGTTGCCATCGGCAAATGGGTGGATGATCTCAAATTGCGCGTGGACGACCGCCGCTTGGGCAATTGGATCGACATCCACTCGATTCGCGTAGGAAAGTAAATCGTCAATCAGCGCAGTGAGTTTTTTGGCCGGAGGCGTCACGAGATGCGCCTCAAGTGGACTCGATCCCCCGATCCACCCCTGTTCACTGCGAAGTACCCCGATGTGCCGTTCCGGAGTCGGACTTCCCGTCATGAGGGTGCGGTGCCAGTTGAGGAGTGTCTCAATTGAAAGTGCTTGGCGACCCTCGGCGTTTGCAACCGCCTGATAGACGGTGGCGAGGTTGCTCGCCACCCATGATGCAGCATTGTCGCGGACCACGTCCAAGTGGTCTTCGGCGAGAACAACGTTGACTGTCGGGGCGGTGACTCCTTCAATATAGGAAGACGCAACTCCTTCTGAACGCAACAACAGCCGCGCGAGAGGCTCGAAATCTTCGTTCATGGCCTCGGCCGCGTACGCAACCTCAGACGCTGCCGCCGCCGATTTACCTGCAGTTTGTGCGTCTAGTTTGAGGTCGCGGTCGCTAAGAAGCGCGGGCACGAAAGCACGAATTCTCCTTCCGTTCCATATGACGTCAACTTCTGTCCCTTGTTGTTCCATCACCATTGTCCTAATAAGTTACCTATATCAGTATATAGGTAACTTATTAGGACAATCACTCCCATTTTTGCCGAGGTCCCACGCTCTATATAAGGTCAGCCCATTTGCGGGTGAAGCAAGTGGTAGTTGTGTCAACTGAGCGTCATATTCAATGAATTGGTGGCGCAAAGTCAGTAAGCCATCAGCAATGATTTCGAGTCGTTCAACGCCATAAGAGTTTCACGATTTTCTGGTACGTCCGCTGGCACTTTTGACTATCGATTACGTTTCTCGGCTTCATCGACAAAATACGGACCTCTCGCAGTCGCTATACCTTGAGTACTTGCAGCGTTCGATGAACCTTGGCCATCTGATCGTAATCATTGTCCTGCGTAATCACGGTTAGACCGAGATCAATTGCTGTAGCGGCGGTCAGCGCCGAATCAGCTTCTATTACCTGCCGATACAGGAGTGGCGACGCCGAGCTTGGGAATTGAACAAGATCGCGTCGCTCACGTCGAGTATCTCACTGGGCCGACTGGAAGGGCCCCGTTTTCTAAGCCACTTGGCTCAGTTCAGGGGGATCCTTCCAGAAGGACGCGATGCGCCACGGACGACTCAGAATACTGAACTCAAGCTCCTCACTGCAGGCGTGGAATATCGATCTCATCGCGGTTTGCCAGATTGTGAATGAAACATATCTTCAAGATTGCTCAACGCGTTCTCAACTTCCGCAATAATTTCTCTCACTTGCGAAATCTGAAATGTGGAATTGGCCTGAACCTTCTCTACGGTTTTCCCAGTGACCCTGCGCACGGTCGCTAATTCACTTTCCACCATTGTCTTGAGGTCCGCATTCAACTCTCGAAGTCCACCTGAAAATTGGCTGAGTCGCTTCGAAGAGTCGCTCATCAAACTAGTAAAACTCTTGTTGATCTCAGAAGCCAGCCAGTTGTCAATGGCCGTAAGGCGTTTCGTCACATCCACCTCATTAAGCTTCTGTCGGTAGGCTTGAAGTTCATCCATAAAACTCTGCCTAAAGTTTTCGCTGGGCTGTAATTCACCCAGGTACTTTCGGAGCGACTTTCTGAATAGTTCAGAGACGCTGATCCCCTCTTTATCAGCTTGTAACTCCGCTTCCAGGCGCAGATCTGGATCAAGACGCAGAGAACCAACAACTTTGGCTGCGTCTCCAAGTGGTGGACGCCCACGCCCACGTCGACGTTCCCTGAACTTGTTTTCGTCGTATCCTTCGTCAGCCTCTTCAACGAATTGTTCAATCATCTTGTCGTCGATGGGCTCGCCCGCACTTGTATAGCCATACACTTTCTTTTTCACTCGCTCAAACCTCCTAATAGTTTCTCTGTACTTCGACGAAGCGGCATTGCATGGATTAGCAACTCCACATCCGCGGTAACTACGATGACGAGTTCGATGAAATTCCCCGCCCGGTCCGGTCCAACCATTAGGTACCGAAAAGGGTCCTCATCGATTTCCACCCATTCCAAGGGGTTTTCAAAGGCGTGGAACATGTCTTCCTCCGCGACACCATGTTTATGGGCGCTCGGCCAAATTTCCACATAAATAAATGTACTACGTTTATTCACCATCCGAGTCCGTTGAACTCAGAGTTTGGGCCTGGTTCGTTTTTGGGAACTGATCACGCGGCGCAGACCCAACCTACGCAAGTGAACCGAGCATCAAGTTGTCTCAAAGTTACGAAGCGATCTCGCGGCGGTGTGAATCAAGAAATTTGAAATGGGCCCTCTAAAACCCTTCGCAAAGTAAAACACTGCCCGTCTCGCTATTACCACTTGCATACGAGGCAATTGGTGGTGTTGAAAAACACCGAGAACGACAACGATGTCTGGTAGTTCCTTCAGCAGTCATTCAGCAGTCTCAATCTGATTCTGATCGCCTAAAGCGGCGCTCGCGAGTGAGCCATTCCCAGATGGCACCTTTCTCCAATCTTGCAGGTACGGGCGGCTTCTCAGCATCTTGCAACTTCGGCAGGGTAACTCGATCTGTCGGCGGCTTAGGCGTAGGGGGTGACATCTCTTCGGCTACCTGCAAACCCGGTAGAGAATCGCGATTTGCTGGGGACGATTGCGGTGTCTCGGTATTTCGCGTCAACGTGCCAGGCTTGAACGCTGGCGGTTTAGTTGGGGAAATAGTTGGCCATGATTCTGGCAGTGTTTCACGATCAGGCGTGACGGTTTCTTGACGGTCGTAGATTGCGCATAGCAGCCCGAGCGTGTAGCCGAATCCTGCCAGAACAGAAGTAACAAAGAGACCGCTGGCTAGGACCATCCACATTGCAAAATTGTTTGAACCCCGAATGCCAAATTCCGATCCAACGCGGTCAACGACCACCGCAGCGATGACAGTACCGATGAACGTCAGCACAGCAAGAAACTGGAAAACAGCACCAAAAAATCGAGCACCGGCGCGTTTATCCTGTTGCACGCGTGCGCTCATCGACATGAGGCAACCTTATCGAGAGCGGTCCCATTATGACTGGTTCTCTTCCAGAGGACCTGCGCAATGGCTTTGGCGGCGCCCTTTCGGTCTGAGGTGAAAATGTGTCTGCAAAGTTTGGCCATTCCGATCGAAGAGTGGCAGAGTACCCCACTTACAACTTGATTCTCCCGTCTTTGAGCGAACATGAGACTTGCGATTGAGTACTGAGCTCGTGAGGGCAACGATCTCCCAATTCTGCATAATGACACATTGCTTCCAACTGGTGACGGCATTTGTGAGTCAGTAAAGCAACGGTCAACCTTACCGCTGAGTCCAAGGGCCCTGGGGCGAAGAAGTTGAGGTGCGTTGCAGGTAACTTGTTGCCACTTGCATGCCAGGCAAGAGTGCCAGTTTACGTTCGACGACCGAGAAATTCTCCACGTCTGTTTTCTCTACGAATTTCACGAATCTCCGATTGCGATCTACGGTCGAGATTGAAGCTTCAGGAGCGCCTCCAGCATCGGTCTTTTGACGCAGCTTTGGCAAATAAGAAAGCGCAACCGAGAATCTTCGCGAAGAGACGACGCGAGCTCCTAAAACTGGATGTCCAGCGCAAATCGAAGTGCTCGGTCAAGTTCTCCCCGTTTGAAAAACGTCAGGGATCCGATAGGGCGCTCTTGGAGTAGAGCCTTCGGTATCGTCATGATGTTGTCACAGGTAATTGCACTCAAGTCTGGAAGACCTTCCTCGAAACTTACGAGGACCTCGGAATCGATGTCTCTCACCGTGCGAGTAATCGGTGCACAAGTCACCGCGTTCAGCACCTGAATTGCTGCATCCCGAGTCAAGACGCATACGGGGCGCCGACCTGCCTCACCCCCTAGGTCACACCAGATAATGTCTCCCCGCTTCACCAGAGAGGTGTCGTCTCTCGCGCGAGGCGCGCGGCAGCTTCAATGATGGCTTCATCCTGGGGCAATGACTGATACGAATACTGGAGTCGACGATCCGCCTTTTTCAATGCATCCGCATCGAGAATCGCTTGCGCTCCCCGGCGCAACAATTCGGAACGACTCAATCCCAACTCTCGCGCGAGGACGTCGAGGTTTTCGACCAAATGATCATCGAGTTGTACCAATACTTCGCGGCGTGTCATGATACATATGGTAACACATATGGTCGAATCTCGCGATCCGATTCCAGGGGTCGCAGGGCTTTGCCGCCACATGGCCGAAGTCCGACATTCGCTCTTCTACTCTCGCCATAACAAGGTCTCCATTGCCTCGGACGCAACCTCGCGGTCAGGGGCGAGGATATGCCCGTAAACATCAGAAGTCATGCGAATCGACGAGTGACCTAGCACTTCGCTCACGACCTGGAGTTTCACCCCTTGGGCGAGCATCAGACTGGCGGCGGAATGGCGAAGTTCATGGGGATGCCATCGACCCAAACCCGCCGCATCGCAGACCAACTGAAAGTCCTTGTTGACATTGGCTGGATCAAGCGGCGTGCCCTTGATTGACGTGAAGATGAAGCCAGTTTGAATCCAACGAGGACCGGCTCGCTCACACGCGGCCACTTGATCTCGTCGCTGCTGTTGCAGCTTTCTCGCGACCGAGCTCGAGACATTGAGGGTACGACGACTACGAAGGGTCTTGGTATCCGAGGTGACCAAGCGACCGGTCTCGCGCTTGAGTTGGCGACGTACCGAAAGGGTCGCTTTACTCTCGTCAAAGTCCGACCATTGCAACCCGAGAGCTTCGCCTCGCCGAAGTCCGGTCGCCAGCATGAGTGTGAAAAGAACCTCATTTCGTCGGCCGGCCAGCGCGGCGAGGAAACGTCGAGCCTCCTCGGGTGTCAACGTACGACCTTCCGGTCGAAGCGTCTTTGGCGCCCGCGAGAGCCGTGCGACGTTGCGTGTCACGCTCCCCCAACGAATGCCTTGGTCAAGCGCCTGGGCGAGAACCGAGCGAATTCTTTGCACGGTTGAGACCGAGAGTCCGTCATCAAGCTTCTGGGACAACAGACGGTCAACGTCCAGCACGGTCAATTGAGCAACGGTCACTCGACCGAGCGTCGGCACGATGTGCTGGTCAGCAATGCCCTTGTAATTCTTTGCGGCGTTCGGCGCGACTTGGTGGCGAAGCACGTCACGGTGCCAATGGGCGAGCAGATCGACGACCGTCAATTGCGTATCTGAGAGCGGAGCGCCACTGTCGTACTGCGCTTGCAAGACCTTGAAACGACGTACGACTTCGGCCCTCGTCTTCGCGCTCACCGACTTGCGCACCAGCGTTCCCCGAGAGCTGTAGCCAATCGTCAGCGCACCGATCCAACGACCATCTGACGAACGTTGGTAAATGGAACCTTCACCATTGCCCCGACTCCTTGCCACGCGCGTACCCTTCCAAGCCCCAAAGAAGTACAACGGTCCCCGGACTTCCTTCGCGTCGCCGCTTTGGGCAATTCCTTGAACAAGGTATTAGCGCAATGCACGCAGGGTCCGACCTACTACAGCACCGCACGGCCGGTACGCGAGATGAGCCGCTCTGGGGGCGTCGAGCAGCACCACGTCGGCGCGAGCCCCGACACCGAGGTGTCCGATGTCGTCTCGACGCAGGGCCCGCGCCCCGCCGCGCGTCGCGGCCCAGAGCGCCTCGTCAACGGTCATCGCCATCTCGCGCACGGCCAGAGCGATGACGAAGGACATGCTCGTCACATAAGAGGTACCGGGATTGCAGTCGGTCGCGAGGGCCACCGTGGCGCCCGCGTCGAGCAAACGCCGACCCGACGGGTACGAAGAGCGCGTACAGAACTCCGCGCCCGGCAGCAGCGTCGCCACGGTGCCCGAAGCCGCCAGCGCCTCGAGGTCGTGGTCATTCACGTGCGTGCAGTGGTCCACGCTCGCCGCGTCCAACTCGACCGCCAGCGCCACTCCGCCAGAGTCGCCCAACTGATTGCCGTGCACCCGCAGCCCGAGGCCCATGATGCGCGCCTGGAGCAGGATCTTGCGGGCCTCGTCCACGTCAAAGGCCCCCTGCTCGCAGAAGACGTCGGCCCAGCGCGCCATTGGCGCGCACCTCTTCAGCATCTGGTCGATCACCAGCTCCACGTAGGCCCGGCGGTCGTGGGCGAACTCGTCGGGTACGACGTGCGCGCCGAGGAAGGTGACCTCATCGGTGAACTCACTCGCAATCGCCAAGAGGCGCTGCTCACCGCTCAGCGTGAGCTCATAGCCGGACTTGATCTCCATTGTCGTCACGCCTCCCGCCTGAAGTTCGCGAACGCGCTTGGCGGTCTGAGTGTGCAGCTCGAGACGCGATGCCTCGCGGGTCGCCGCGACCGTTCGAGCGATTCCGCCTCCGTCGTAGGGCGTGCCCGCCATGCGCGCCTCGAACTCGTCGGACCGCTCGCCGGCGAAGACGAGGTGGGTGTGCGAGTCCACGAAACCCGGCACCACGGCTGCGCCGTCGGCGTCGATCGACTCGTCGCAGCCCGGGGCCTTCGCGCTCTCGCCGACCCACAGCACTTTAGTTTCGTCGACCACGAGAGCAGCGTCGCGGAGTCGACCCAGCACGGAGCCGTCGCCGAGGGTCGGGTCGTTGGTCGTCAACTCACCGATGTTGAAGATGAGCCGGGCGGACACGGTCAGCTCTCGCGCATCGGGACTCGCACGCCGCGCTCGCTCGCGGCGTCGTCGGCCAGGTCGTAGCCGGCGTCGACGTGACGGATGATGCCCATGCCGGGGTCGTTGCGCAGTACCCGAGCGAGCTTCTGGCCCGCGAGTGCCGTACCGTCGGCGACGCAGACCTGGCCCGCGTGGATCGAGCGCCCGATGCCGACCCCGCCGCCGTGGTGGATCGAGACCCACGTGGCGCCGGAGGCCGTGTTCACCATCGCGTTCAGTAGGGGCCAGTCGGCGATGGCGTCCGAACCGTCGAGCATCGATTCGGTCTCGCGGTAGGGCGACGCCACCGAGCCGCTGTCGAGATGGTCGCGCCCGATCACCAGCGGAGCCGACACCTCGCCCGACGCCACGAGTTCGTTGAAGGCCAGCCCTGCCTTGTCGCGCTCGCCGTAACCGAGCCAGCAGATCCGGGCCGGCAGTCCCTCGAAGGCCACCTTGTCGCGAGCCTTGGTAATCCAGCGACGCAAGCCTTCGTTGTCGGGAAAAAGGTCGAGCACCGCCTGGTCGGTTCGCGCGATGTCCTTGGGGTCGCCCGAGAGCGCTGCCCAGCGGAACGGGCCTTTGCCCTCGCAAAAGAGCGGACGAATGTAGGCCGGCACGAAGCCGGGGAACTCGAAGGCGCGGCCGTAGCCGCCCAGCTGCGCCTCGCCGCGAATGGAGTTGCCGTAATCGAAGACCTCGGCCCCCTCGTCCATGAAGCCCACCATCGCCTCGACCTGCTTGGCCATCGACTGGCGGGCGCGGTCGGTGAACTCTTCGGGCTTCTTGTCGGCGTAGTCGTGCCAGTCGGCCAGGTCGATGCCCTCAGGCAGGTAACTGAGCGGGTCGTGCGCCGAGGTCTGATCGGTCACGATGTCGACTTCCACTCCGCGACGAAGAAGTTCGGCGAAGATAGTCGCCGCGTTGCCGAGCAGTCCCACGCTGAGCGCCCGGCGCTCGCGCTTGGCGGCGAGGACTCGCGCCACGGCATCGTCGAGGTCGCTCGTCCACTCGTCAAGGTACCGGTGATCGACGCGACGTTGGAGCCGCGACGGATCGACGTCCACGCACAGGCACACCCCGTCGTTCATCGTGACGGCGAGCGGCTGCGCGCCGCCCATGCCCCCCGCCCCCCCGGTAAGGGTCAACGTCCCGGCGAGGGTGCCGCCAAAGCGCTTCTTCGCCACCGCGGCGAAGGTCTCGTAAGTTCCTTGGAGTATCCCCTGGGTGCCGATGTAGATCCACGACCCCGCAGTCATCTGTCCGTACATCGTGAGCCCCAGCGCCTCGAGGCGGCGGAACTCGGGCCAGTTGGCCCAGTCGGGAACGAGGTTCGAGTTCGCGATCAGCACGCGCGGTGCCCACTCGTGGGTCGGGAAGACGCCCACCGGACGGCCCGATTGCACGAGCATCGTCTCGTCGCCCTTCAGGGTCTTGAGCGTGCGCACCAACGCGTCGAAGCTGCGCCAGTCGCGTGCGGCACGGCCAGTGCCGCCGTAGACGACCAGGTCGTCGGGTCGCTCGGCCACCTCGGGGTCGAGGTTGTTCTGCAGCATCCGAAGGGCGCCCTCCTGGGGCCACCCGAGCGTCGTTAATTCGGTTCCGCGTGTTGCTCGAACCGGACGGGCGCCTTCCATGGTTACTCCTCCTTCGACCTAGACCAACGTGACAAAGCGGTCCACGACATCGAGCAGCGCGCCGCTGCGCACCAGCTCGCCGACTGCGGCAATCTCGGGCGAGAGCCAGCGGTCGTGACCCGGACCGCCACTGGCGGCGTTGATGCTGTCGCGCAACGCAGCAGTCACGGGCGACGGTTCGAGGGGGGCCCGTAACGCCAGCGCACGCGCACTGGCCAGCAACTCGATGGCGAGGACGTCGGCGAACGCCGCCAGCGCTAGGCGCAACTTTCGCGCGGCGTGCCAGCCCATCGAGACGTGGTCCTCCTGCATTCCCGAGGAAGGGATCGAATCGACACTGGCCGGCGACGCCAGACGTTTCATCTCTGAGACCAGCGCAGCCTGGGAATACTGGGCGATCATCAGTCCGGAATCGACGCCGGCCTGATGGGCGAGGAACGGAGTAAGGCCGTAGCTACGGTCGACGTCGAGCAGGCGGTCGGTGCGCCGTTCGGACATCGAGGCCACGTCCGCCAGCGCAATGGCCAGGAAATCGAGCACGTAGGCGATCGGCGCCCCATGGAAGTTCCCGTTGGACACCAACCTTCCGTCATCGAGGATCGACGGATTGTCGATGGCCGACGCGAGTTCGATGTCGCCCACGCGCGCAGCGTGGGCGAACGTATCGCGGGCCGCGCCGTGGACCTGGGGCGCGCAGCGAAGTGAGTAGGCGTCCTGGACCTGGGTCGGATCGTCAAGGTGAGAGTTGACGATCGGCGAGTCAGCTAGCAGCTTGACCAGGTTCGCGGCGCTGTCGTGCTGGCCCGGGTGTGGACGCAGTGCGTGGATCTCGGCGAGGAAGACCCGGTCGGTGCCGCGCAGGGCTTGGATCGACATAGCCGCGGCGACGTCGGCGAGCCGCAGGAGACCTGTGCCGTCCTCGAGAGCCAGGATGAGCTGGCCAAGCATCCCGTCAGTGCCGTTGATGAGGGCCAGACCCTCCTTCTCGGCCAGTACCACCGGCTCAAGACCGGCTTCGGCAAGGGCCTGGGAAGCGGGTATGCGCCGCCCGCCCTGGTCGCGCACGTCGCCTTCGCCCATCAGCGCCAGCGCCACGTGGGCCAGCGGCGCGAGGTCACCCGAACATCCGAGCGAGCCGTATTCGTGCACCACCGGCGTGATCCGCGCGTTCAACAGCGCGCAGTACGCCAGGGCTGTGGAGGGACGCACGCCCGACACCCCGCTGCAGAGATTGGTCAGGCGCGACACCATCATCGCGCGCACGACCTCGGTCTCGACTTCTGCGCCAACTCCTGCAGCGTGCGAGCGGATCAGGGATCGCTGCAGGTCACGGCGCTGGTCGGGCGAGATGAACGTTGTCGCCAACGAGCCGAAGCCCGTCGAAAGCCCGTAGACCGGGGTGCCGCTGCGCACCAAGGCGTCAATGGCGGCTCGCTGAAGCTCGAGCCGCGCGAGCACCTCATCGCTGAACGTCAATGTTTCGTAGTTCCTCGCGACGGCGAGCACCTGACCTCGTTCGAGCGGCTGGGTGCCTAGAACGATGGTCATAGCGGTCTCCTTTGCACGCCTGCGAGCGCTTCGAGAACTAACAACGCTGCGAGGCGGATAGTTCGCTGATCGTCGCTGTCACGATCGACGTCGATCTCGGTGACATCGATGGCGCTGACCCGGGGATCGGCCGTGACGGCACGAACGAATCGTCGCATCTCGTCGGCGCTGAAACCGCCAGGCGCCGCGGCCGGACAAGCCGGCACAACCGAGCGGTCGGCGGCGTCCATATCGATATCCACGTAGACCGGTCGTCCGTCGGCGCCCGCAATGTCGAGCGCGCGGCGCGCAGCGTCTTCAATACGCTCATCGCGCAATTCGTCACGTGTGATCACCGTGATGCCAGCATCGTGGGCTCGCTTCGCGTAGAAGGACGAATTCGAGAAATCGGCCAAACCGATCTGTACCACGTGCTCACCCGGAAGACCTGCTTCGAGTAGTTGCCGGACCGGTGAGCCGTTGGACTCGCCGTCGCGAAGGTCCAAGTGGGCATCGAGAGTGATGAGTCCGTAGTGCGAAAGGTCCGCGCCGGCCAACGTGGACATTGCGTACCACGTCGCAGCGTTGTCACCGCCGAGCACGATGCACAGCTCTAGTTGGTCATCAAACGTCGCCACCGCGGCACCGACTCGCTCGTAGCCGCCTTCGCCATCGGGCTCGAGCACGTCGCCGTAGTCCACGACGCACACCACATCGGCCAGATCGACATGGTCGCTATAGGACCACGTCGAGAAGCGTTCGAGCGCCACGCGAACCGCGTTCGGCGTGCCGGTCGTCGAACGAGGGCTGACCGACTTGACGTAGGTGGAGACTCCGAGCAGTCCGACGTTGCGCCGCCCCGTAGTTGTCGCCGCCCGCAGCAGCGAACCGCTTGAAGGCCATCGAGGATCCCCAGAATTACTCACCACAGCGGGCTAGCCCCAGTCCTTTGCGAGTTCAAGATGCACAATCCTCTCGAATCCGAAGAGTCGAGTATCCACTCAATCTGTCGAGCACCCCGTTCATCGGTCCACCTCTTTTGAGATTAGCGCAGTGTTCTCCTCGCACCACTAGGTGACGAATTCAACGGGAGTCTGATAATCAAAGACACTGCGTGGTCGGTAGTGGTGGCAGCTGTGACGGTGTTCTTCCAGCATACAAAGCGAGAAGTTGTCCGCGCTATTTTGAACCGTGGGAAGATAGAACGATCCTCAACGCAGCAGCACCTTCAGCAACGGCGACTCCTGTTGTAATCGCCAATTTCGAGTTGTCAATTCACTTGATCTTGGGAAATCAGATCCAGTGCGATGTCGACAATCATGTTCAGCCCGACTCGGTCACCAGTGTCTCACGCAGTGTCCGTTTGAGGATCTTTCCCACTGGGTTCTTCGGGAGTTCCTCTACAACTTCGAGGCGCTCTGGCCATTTGAAGTGGGCCAAGCCCTGAGAGTTCAGTCTCCCAAGGAGATCTTCAAGGCTTGGCGGATCTTCCGGGTCACTTGCAACGACAAAAGCGCACAACCGTTCACCAAGTCTTTCGTCGGGCATCCCAACAACCGCCACCTCGCGAACCTTGGGATGAGCTGACAAGAGCGATTCGACCTCGACCGCAGAGATCTTGTAGCCACCTCGACTTATGAGGTCTTTGGCTCGATCGACGTAGACGAGCTGATGTCCACCCTCACCCGCAATCTCGAAGATGTCACCCGATCGGTAGAAGCCGAACTCGTCGAACGGCGACGAGACGGCCCCCCAGTAACCGGAGAATATCGCGGGAGACGACACTCGTAACTCGCCGGGTCGGCCAGGCTCGGTGATGTCGTCGCCGGTCTCAAGATCGACCAGGCGCGAACGCGCATCGCGACCGATTCGCGTGCGCCAGTTGAAGCTCAGATCGCCCGGGCGCGGGAAGAACCGGCCCCGGTCCGCTGGATCGGGAATGGTGTCCGGGCAGGCGTACAAGACCAGCCCTTCGTTCGATCCAAAAAGGTTGAGCACTTCCACCCCGCGCCCACGCTCCCACGCTTCGATCATCCAGCCCGCGAGGGGTGCCGACCCCGAACCGACGGCGCGCAATGACCTCACGTCGTGGCCGGCGAGAACGTCGGGGCTTTCGACGAGGCTGTTGAGTACCGAGGGTGGCGCACAGGTGTAGGTGACCTTTTCGGTTTCGATCTGTTCGATGAACACGTCGATGTCGAATGGGTGATGCTGCACCAGACGAGCGCCCAGCATCAACCAGGGCATGAACATGCCGGCCATGCCGCCCGCGTTCACCATCGGGAAGGGATTGAGCAGCACGTCGTCGGAGGTCAGTCGTGGCGTCTCGATGGTGCCGAGGCCCACCGCCTGCCAGTCACCATGCGTGCGCGGCACGCCTTTGGGGACACCTTCTGTTCCCGAGGTCCAGCACAACGTGACACAGTCGTTGGGATCGACGTCGAGTGAATCCAAGTAGCACCGATACTCGTCATCGCCAGTGGTATCGGCCATCGACTTGTCAAGTCCGATGACCCCCTGCGGCGGATCGTTTCCCCACGCGAGCACCGCGGTGAGCGAACTGATGGGACCAGTTAGTTCCAGCGCCCGCGATGCCGGCCGACTCTTCTGGGCCCGGGTGACGGTGACAAAAGCCCGCAACTGGGCGACAGTTCCCATCTGAATCAATTCGTGCCGGTCGTACTGGATTGGGAAAGGACAAGAGATCGCGCCGATCTTCGCGGTCGCGATGTAGACCATGGCGAGTTCAACGATGTTGGGCAACTGCACTCCGACGACGTCGCCTTGGCGAACGCCGGCGCGGTGTAGTGCGCGAGCTAGTTGGTCAACTTCATTGTCGACTTCGGTCCACGTGAGACGGCGTGGGACGCCGTCAGTAATGGCTTCACGGTTGATCGGATCGACGAGCGAGTCCCGATCAGGAAAGTCTCGAACTCGGGCCTCGAAGTGATCGAGCCACGTATCCCCGTTCCACCATCCTTCGCGGGTGAATTCTTCAACCTTTTCGGGTGGATAAAGCCGCACTACCCATCCCCTCCTTCACCTTCGGGGAGCCACCGACGATTCCCCGTCCGGTCGACGCCGGAATCGTCAATCAATGCTGCTCACGTAGTTTTGCCTTCTGCAACTTCCCACTGGCCGTGCGAGGCAGCGTGTCGACGAACGTGACGCTTCTGGGACACTTGAAGTGTGCCAACTGGCCACGAGACCACTCGATGAGTGCCGCCTCACCCAGCGTCGAGCCAGGCTTTCGTACCACCACGGCGTGGGGGGATTCTCCCCACTCGGCTGAAGGGACGCCGATGACCGCCACCTCGAGGATGTCGGGATGGCCGGTCAGGGCACTTTCGACCTCGGCGGGATAGATGTTCTCCCCACCCGAGATGATCATGTCCTTGATGCGGTCGTGCAGGTAGAGATAGCCGTCCTCGTCGAACGATCCCCCGTCACCGGTGCGAAGCCAACCTCCTTCAACCATGACCGACGCGGTCAACTCGGGCTGACGCCAGTAGCCCTTCATGATGCGCGGGCTGCGCACGAGGACCTCGCCCCTGGTTCCCATCGGCACGTCCTCGAAGGTAATCGGGTCCACGACTCGTATCTCGGCGTCGGGCATTGCCTTGCCCGCCGACGTAAGTCGACGCGCGAACGCCTCTTCGGCGACGTGGTCGTCCGCCCCGAGCACCGTGAAGCCACCCGTTGACTCGGTGAGGCCGTAGGACTGGAGGAACTTGCAGCCAAAGACCTCGGTGGCCGCCTTGAGTACCGGCAGTGGTATGGGCGACGCGCCGTAGACGATGTAGCGAAGAGCGGAGAAGTCCTCACTCGCGATGCCCTCGAGCGCCAACAGTCGTTGCAGCACCGTGGGCACCACGGCGGCGTGCGAAACCCGACGGTCGATGAGAAGTCGCAGCACGGCCGGCGGATCGACGGCGGTCTCTAGGAGCAAGCGTCCGCCGTTGAGGTTCGCCGCGAGGGCCAGACCGAGTCCGGCGATGTGAAAGAAGGGAATGGGAGCCGCGCACACCGAGTCCTCTTGGAGCTCGATGTCCTGGTTGAGCGAGTACAACGCGCAGCCGAAGTTCCTGCCGGTCAGCATGATGCCCTTGGGGAGTCCCGACGTGCCCGACGTGTACAGGATGAGGGCGGTGTCGTCGGCATCGACCGGGACGTGGGGATCGTGGGCGTCGTGATCGTCGCGCCAGACTTCGTAACTCTCGTCGCCTTCTCCCGCTACTTCCAACAACAGCGTGACCGAGGCGGGCAGCGCTGAGCGGTCAATGAGTGCGAGTGCATCGCCATCAGCAACCACGACGCGAGGTTCACAGTCGTTGAGGAGTTGGGTGATCTCTCTGGTGGCGAGTCGATTGTTTATCGACGTGGCGATCGCCCCGGCCTTCGCGGCGCCGTAGAAGACCTCAAGAAAAGAGGGGCCGTTGGCCCCGATGTAGGCAACCCGGTCGCCCTCGACGATGCCGTGCTCGAGCAGTCCCGACGCGACCTGATTGGAACGTTCGTCAAGTTCCCGGAACGTCGTCAACCGTCCCGGCTCTTGGATGGCGACGCCCTCGGGGGTCGCTTCGGCTCGGCGGCGGATGATGTCGGCGATCGTCCGCACCGGTGTGCCGTCGGCGTGCACCGCCCAATACTCCTTGGCCGCAGTTTCGTTCATCGAGCATCTCCCCCACGTCCCGCCCTCGATTCGGACGAATACTACAGTAAGCGGAGAGTCTCATCGTCGAGTCACTCAACCAGAGGGGGGCGGATGCCGAGCAGGACCATTGGCGAACTGCTGGCGTTCGCCTGTCAGCGCCACGCAAACCGGCCCGCCATTGTGCGTGGCACCGACGTGCTCACCTACGGCCAACTGCTGGAACGCGCGAGCCAATTGTCGAACGCGCTGAGCGGCGCCGGACTTCGTGCCGGTGACCGGGTCGGCGCGATGCTCGAGGATCGGGTGCAGTCGATCGAGGTGTACGTGGCCTGCGCTTTGGGCGGCTTTCCCATCATCCACATCAACGACAGGCTCGCGCCGCCCGAGGTGGAGCACATCGCCATCAACGCCCAGGTGCGAGCCTTCTTTCATACTGACGGCCGCAGCGAGGTCGTCAGTCAGGTCCCGGGCCTGAACGAACTCGCCGTCTTCGCTACGATCGGCTCGAACCGTGCGCCGGGCGCCACCGACTACGAGAAACTGCTCGCGACCGGCCACCGCGAACTCGTGCTCGCGTCTCGAGGTTCCGACGACCTTGCGATCGTGGGTTACACCAGCGGCACGACGGGATTCCCCAAGGGCGCGATGGTGAGCCAGGCGGCGCTCACGGCGTGCGTCAAGTTGCTACCCACGATGTACCGGATCAGTCCCTACGGACGATGCGCCTTCACGGGAACGCTGTCGTTCGTCTCGGGTATCTGGGGCGTCATCTACCCCCACCTCTACATGGGGGGCACGACGACGTTCTTGCATCCGTACACGCCCGAGAGTTGGGTCGAGCACATGGCGAACGACAAGTCCACCTTCACCTACGCGCCCTCACCGCTGGTCCCCGCCTTCATGGAGCAGATCCGTCGCCGACCTGAGGTACTCGGCTCACTCGAGACGGTCCTGCACTCGGCGTCACCATTGCCCGCCAATCAAGTTCGAGAGCTGGTCGAATTGATCGGCGAGCGCTACGTGGAGGTCTGGGGCATGACTGAAGGCGTCTCCCCCTTTTCGGCGACGGTGCGCGGCGACTGGCGTCACGAGAGTTCTAGCGCCGACGTGTTCGCCTCGTCCGGTCGGGCCTTTCCCACCGCACGCATCAGAAGCGTCGACCCCCAGGGCAACGAGCTCGGACCCGACGAGGAGGGCGAACTCGTCGTCGAATCCGAAATCCTCTTCTCGGGATACCTCGACGATCCACAAAAGACCTCCGAGGTGATGACGCCACTGGGCTTCGCCACCGGCGACCTCGGTCGTATCGACGCCGGCGGCTACGTCTACGTCGTGGGTCGCAAGAAGGAACTGATCATCACCGGCGGCATGAACGTCTACCCGGCCGAGATCGAAGCCGCCCTGTCAACGCACGCTGACGTTCTCGAGTGCAGCGTCTTCGGCGTGCCCGACGAACGGTGGGGTGAGGCGGTCGCGGCGGCGATCGTCCTTCGACCAGGCACCAGAGCCAACGAGGGCGACCTGATCGCCCACGTGCGCTCGCGAGTCGCCAGTTACAAGAAGCCCTCGAGGGTCTATTTCGTCGACTCGCTTCCTCGCAACGCCAGCATGAAAGTCCTCAAAGCGCAACTGATCGCACGCTTCGCCGGACCGGCGACCTCGTCCAGCGCGGCCCGCGACAACACGATATCCTAAACTTCAACTAAGAGAGCAAGTCGCACCACAGCAAGGGAGCTTTGTGTCAGACGCCTATGTCCTTGAGACTCTTCGGACCCCACGCGCGAAGGCCTCGTCGCGCGGCGCCTTCGCTGAGATCTCGCCGGTCGATCTGGTCGTGGCCCTGCAACAGGATCTGGTGGCCCGAACCGACCTCGACCCCGCGACCGTCGACGACGTGATGCTGGGCATCGCTTCCCAGAACGCCGAGCAAGGGGCGAACCTCGCTCGCACGGCGACGATCCTCGCGGGTTGGGGCGACGTGCCGGGCATGACGTTGAATCGATTCTGCGCGTCGGGTATCGACAGCGTGGCTCAGGCCGCTGGTCGGGTGCGTGGTGGTGACGCCGAGCTGATTGTCGCCGGAGGCGTCGAGAGCGTCTCACGAGTACCGATGTTCTCCGACGGTGGTCCACTGTGGAGTGACCCGAGCACCGTGACGCGAGTTGGATCGGTCTTCATGGGGATCGCCGCCGACCTCGTGCTCACGATGGAAGGGTTCAAGCGCGAGGAACTGGATGCCTACGGTCTCGAGACCCAGCAGAAGGCGGCGCGAGCGTGGGACGAGGGCTTCTTCAACCGGTCCCTCACGTCGATCACCCGTTCAGACGGCCGTGTGGTTGACCGCGACGAACTCCTGCGACCCGCGACGACGCTTGAGTCACTCGCGAGCCTCGAGCCCGCATTTCTGGCACAAGGTGCTGACGGTCAGGACGCGATCGCGCTCGCCGCGCATCCAGAAGTATCGCGAATACGCCACGAGCACACGGTAGGAACGTCGCCGGCCCTCGCCGACGCGGCCGCACTGGTCGTCGTCGGCACCGAGGCCGCGGCGAAGCGTATGGGTGTCGCGCCACGCGCGCGAATCGTGGGCTCGGCGACGGCGAGCTGTGACCCCGTGATCATGCTGACGGCGGGCCAGACGGCGGTCGAGACGGTCATCGCTCGCGCCGGACTGCAACCAAGCGACATCGACGTCTTCGAATTCGCCGAGGCGTTCGCCGCCCTGTGTCTGCGCTTTCGACGCGACCTCGACGCCGGACCGGAGCGGATGAACCCCAACGGCGGGACCATCGCCATGGGCCACGCCTTCGGGGCGACCGGCGCGATCCTGCTCGCGTGCTGCGTCGACGAACTCGAGCGGCGCGAGGGACGCTACGGTGTCGCCGCAGTGAGCGGCGCCGCCGGCTTAGGCGTCGCCGTGCTCGTCGAGCGAGTCGCATCGTGAACGGCGCTGCGAACTACTGGACCCGTGCCGCAAAGGATTGCTCGTGAATCGACCTGACCTACACGGACGCGTCGCCATCGTCTCGGGCGGCGGCAAGGGCCTGGGCCGAAGCTTCTCGCTCGACCTGGCGGCCCACGGCGCCAAAGTCGTCGTCAACAATCGAAATCGCGTGGTCGACGACCAGGGGCGCGGTCCCGCGGACCTCGTCGTCAGTGAGATCAGGAACGCGGGCGGCGACGCGATCGCGGACTACAGCGACGCCGCCGACCCCGCCAGCGGCACGGCGATGGTCCAGGCCGCCCTCGAGCACTGGGGACGCCTCGACATCTGCGTCGCGAACGCGGGCATCGGCACCGGCGGGATGTTTCACAAGGAGACCGACGAAGCGTTCGAGACCCTGATCGCCATCAATCTGCTCGGCGCGACGCGACTCGCCCGGGCGGCGATGATCGTCATGAGACCGGCGGACTATGGACGAATCGTGCTGGTGGCCTCGACCGGAGGATTGCACGCCGACGTCGGTCTGTCGGCCTACGCGGCGAGCAAGGGCGGGATGATCTCGCTCGGTCGTTCCCTCGCGGCCGAAGGAACGCGCCGCAACGTACTTACCAATCTCCTGCTCCCCTACGCCACGACCCAAATGACCGAAGGCGGCATGAATGACGAGTACGCACTGGCCGCCACGCCCGAACGGGTCGCCCCGGTGCTGACCGCACTCGTCGACCAGGAGTGCCACTTGAACGGGCAGTTGATCGTGACCGGTGCGGGGCGGCTTCGCTGCGCCTCGGTCGTCGAATGGGAGACGGTGCTACTGCCCGACGATCTCGGTCCCCACGAACTGGAGGAACTGATGCAACGTTCAAAGAAGGGTCACCCCAAGGAGTTCCACGGGGCCAACGAGGCGTTCCTCGACTTCATGACCGAGCAGCCACTATGAGTTGGGGACCGCTCTTCATCAACCTCGCGGTCTCACTCGGCGTCGTGGTGGCCCTGATGCTGTGCACCTTCGCCTACGCCATGCGCACCGGCATCCAGGTGATCATGGACACCATGTGGTCCTTCGGCTTCGTGGTCATCGCTGGCGCCACCTACGGCCTCTCTTCGGGTCACGGCAATCCCACGATTCGACTCGTCGTCCTGGTCGTCACCGCCATCTGGGGACTGCGCCTGGCCATCCACATCTTCGTGCGCAATAACGGCAAGGGTGAGGACCCCCGCTACGCCTCGCTGCTACGTCGTAACCAGGGCAGCGTCGCCAAGTTCGTCCTTCGCTACATCTATTACGCCCAAGGTCGCATCATGTGGATCGTGTCGATCCCGGTCCAGGTCGCGATGTACGAACGCCACCCCGTCAGTGCATTGATCTGGGTCGGCGTCGCGGTGTGGTTGATTGGCTTCGGTTTCGAGACCATCGGCGATTGGCAACTGCGACGTTTCAAGGCAAACCCCGCCAACGCCGGCAAGGTCATGGACCAGGGCCTGTGGCGCTACACCCGACACCCCAACTACTTCGGCGACTCGGTCGTGTGGTTCGGCCTGTTCCTCATCGCTTGTGCCAACTGGGTCGGGATCATCACGATCTTCTCACCGGTCATCATGACGAACCTCCTCGTGAATCACACCGGCAAGGCCCTGCTCGAAAAGCACATGGGCCGGTCCAAGGGCGACGACTACGCGGCCTACGTGGCCCATACCAGCGGATTCTTCCCTCTTCCTCCAAGGGCCTACACGGGCTTGACGCTTCGCCGACACTACTGAGCCCGCGACAGGCAGCGTTCGCACGGCATTGACCGCGAGACAATGGGTGGTCCCTCGTTCGCGAGCGCTACGGCGCGCTTTAGACGAAGCGGATCTTCGTGTTGCACAGATCGACTGAGTCGCCCACTCTGGCGCGGTCCGACGTATGCATAGTCACCGCGACGAGGCCTCGTCGGCCCGCAACGGCATCAAGACTCACGAGCCGAATCGGGCGGCCGCTAAAGAAGAGGACTGCCCCGTCGCTGACCAGTTCTGGTGCGGGCAAGCCAATGATGGTCGCCCACGTCGTCGCCATCGCCGCCGGGTCCTCGACGGCGACCTCCACGCCCATGATGTCGTCGACGAAAGTGCCACGCTGGGCCTGCGCCACCTTGGCGGCTTCCAGATCATCCCAGAACCATTCGTCGCGCGGGACGAAGGAGTCGAGCTCCAACAGCACACCGACGTCGAGGGGGTGGAGTTGGATGATCTCGTGACCGAGGGCCTGGGCCTCGATGGCGATCCTCACCCCGAGTTGCTCGCAACGTTCACGAACGCCCTCGAGGTTCGGCACCTGGGTCGATAAGCACCAGCCCGATTTGCCACCCGCCTTGCGCAGCCACTTGGCGACTTGGTGATCCTCGGTCATCGGGGCGCAGATTTCGAGATAGGTGTCGGGCCCCACGGGCATCGTGGCGTCGGCGAGGCCAATGGTGGCCAACTCGGGATCGTCGAAGGAGGGACCCAGCTGCAGGGTCCGCTTCGCCAGTTCGAGGTCCCCGGCGTGATCGAGCGTGGCCAGTACGACCTGTCGCAACTGCGCCCAACGTGGTTCTTCAGTCATCTCCATAACCCTTTCGTGATGCGTAGGTGATTCCTTCTTGACGATTCCTCGTGCTCAGCCCACCGAGCGATCACGCTCGGCCCAGTACGGGCCGCGCAGCTCGCGACGCAGCACCTTTCCCGAGGGGTTGCGGGGCAGTGACGGCACAAACTCGACGCTCGTCGGGCACTTGTAGTGCGCGAGATTCTCGCGACAGAAGTCGATCAACTCCTGAGCCTCCACGCTAAGTCCGGGCCGCACGACGACGAAAGCCATCGGGGTCTCGCCCCACCTGTCTGAGGGCACACCGACCACGGCGGCTTCCAGCACGCGGGGGTGACTCATCAACACGACCTCGATCTCGGCGGGCGGGATGTTCTCGCCGCCCGAGACGATGATGTCCTTGATCCGGTCGACGATGTAGACGTAGCCCTGCGAATCCATTCGTCCGGCGTCACCGGTGCGAAGCCCTCCGCCTTCGTGGAACATCGCCGCGGTCTCTTCGGGCCGACGCCAGTAGCCGGGCGTCACCTGGGGACCACTGATCACAATCTCACCGACCTCGTCGGTCGGCACAGGCTTGCCGGTCACGAAGTCAACGATGTCCACCTCGACGTCGGTGGCGGCCCGACCCGCGCTCTTCAACCGCGTCGTGTCAGTGCTCACGTGGTCGGCCGGACGAAGAAGCGTGCCGACGCCCACGGTCTCGGTGAGACCGTAGGACTGGGTGAACTCGGCGTCGAAGAGCTCGACGGCTCGCGCGAGCAGCACCGGATCGATCGGTGAGGAACCGTAGACCACGGTGCGCAGACTAGAGAAGTCCGCGTCCCAGGCATCGGGCATCTCGACGATCATGCGGATAATCGCCGGCACGAGCGCCGCGTGCGTCGTTCGTTCGCTCACCATCAGCGACAACAGCGTCCGCGGCAGTGGCTCTCGCACCTGGACAATGCGTCCGCCGACGTTCATGGCGATGAGCGACCAACCCGAGGCGGCGATGTGATAGTAGGGCGGCGACACCAGGTTCGAGGACGATTCGTCGGGCCGGAATTCATTGGTGAAGTTCGCCACCGCGAACAGCAGGTTGCTCGCGGTGATCTGAATGCCCTTGGGGGGTCCGGTGGTGCCCGAGGAGTACATCAGGACGGCGAGTTCGCCACCCGTCGCACTCGCTCCGGGATCGTGAGGGTCCTGAGCGCCGAGGGCGTCTTCGTAGGAGAACTCGTGGGACACCTTCGACACCACGTGTTCGCCCACGACCAACGTGGTGATCGGCGTCGGGCGCCACGTGGGCACCAATTCGGCGAGCACCGAATCGGCGATCACCACCGCGGAGGGTTCCGAGTCGCGAAGGATCGTGGCGATCTCCGGCGCGGAGAGGCGAAAGTTGAGCGGCGTGATCACCGCGCCGATCTTGGCGGCGGCGAAGGCGGTCTCCCAGAACTCGGTGGCGTTGCGGTCGATGTAGGCAACCCGGTCACCCTTGGCGACACCGGCTTCAACCAGTGCATTCGCGAGTTGATTGGACCGGGCGTCCAGTTCGCCGTAGGTGATCGAACGGCCTTCGCCGCTTATCGCCAGGCTCGATGGACGTCGCTGCCCCTGAGAACGCAGGATATCGGCAATGGATTCAGCCATTGAATGACCTCCCCCAGCCAGCCATGACCGTTATCGGCCCGTGGACTGGACGTCGACGTCGAGCAACTTGGCCATTTGACGCTCGAAGCGCGCGGGATCCCTGAAGTAACGCGCACGCGACTCGACGGCCATGAAGTCCGTGTCACAGACGGTCTCGCCCTTGTTGAGTGCGTCAAGACTGGCGCGAGCGATGTCGATCGGCGACTCCTTGCGCCCTTCGACGTGTGAGGCCATGCGGGTATCGACCGAACCCACGATCAGGGCGAGGACGTCGGTCCCTTGTCCCTTCAACTCGGCGCGGGTGATCGTGCTGAGCGTCAACGCGGCCGCCTTCGAGGACGAGTAGCCGCCCATAAAAGGGGCAGCGAACGCGCCCGCCACCGATAGCACGTTGAGGATCGCGCCGCCACCGTTCGCGCCGAGTGTGGCGGCGAAGGCGCGGGTGGTGTTCAACACCCCGAAGTAGTTGACCTCCATCTCCTCACGGGCGGCCTGTGGGTCATCGGTGAGCACCAATCGACGGTTGGCGAAGTAGCCGGCGTTGTTGATGAGCATGGTCAGGTCCGTGCACGCGGCCCGGGCCCGCTCGACGCTCGCGAGGTCGGTGACGTCGAGTTCAAGCACCTCGACGGCCAATCCGTCGAATTCGTCCGTGACGGCGCTCGGATCGCGAACGCCGGCGTAGACCTTCGTCGCGCCACGAGCGAGGAGTTCCTGGACGAACCCGAGTCCGATACCTCGGTTCGCTCCCGTGACTAACGCGACTGCACCTTCGGCCCTGTTCACACGCGCCATGCTTCATCCCCCCGCTGAGTGATTACGTCGCTCCCCGTGGCCTACCGCTCCAGGTTCGCGTCACAGAACGTTATACTACAGTTAGCGGAGGGGCTCGCCGAGTGTTTTTCACTGAGCAGCCGACTTCCCAAACTCGAGAATCCAGCGCGATTTCTTCGCACCGCCGTGCTACCAGGAACTCGTCGGTCACTGCGTCAGACGCAGACCCGCGTCGGCGACGACTTGATAGGCCTCGCCGAACAGGTGAGCGATGGACGAACTGGCGTTGCCCTGTAAGGCTCGGGCGTACACGCCCTGCTGGATCGCCGCGGTCCGGTAAAGACTGAAGGCCATGTAGAACTTCCAGTGGGGGCGCGGGTCGCGGCCACTTCTGCGCGCGTAGGCCTCGAGATAGGCATCCTCATCGGGGATGCCCAGCGCCGCCAGATCCGCGCCGATGAACCCAGCAGCGATCGGATGGCCCGCCGGCAGATGGTAGGTCATGCAATTGAACGCGAGGTCGCTGAAGGGATGACCGATGGTCGCCAATTCCCAGTCGAGCACCGCGGCCACCGTCGACGACTGCTCGGCGTAGATGAGGTTGCCGAGTCGAAAGTCACCGTGGGTGATCGTTGCCTGCTCGTCGTCGGGCACGTGCGCCCACAGCCACTCGCCGAGGCGATCCATCGACGCCACGTCATCGGTACGACTCAACGAGTACTGCTTGCTCCAACGCGACAACTGGCGCTGCACGAACTGTTCGGGTCGCCCGAAGTCCCCGAGCCCGGCGCCGCGCCAATCAAAGGAGTGCAGCCGCGCGAGGGTCATATTCATCGAATCGTAGATGGCGAGGCGCTCCTCGGGCGTCGAGTCGGCGAGCAAAGGATCGGAGAGAATGCGTCCCGGTTGGAAATCCATCAGATAGAACGCCGTACCGACCAGGCTCTCGTCCTCGCAGTAACCCCGCAGGACCGGCACGGGGACCTCGCTGCCGGCGAGCGCCGCTATCACGCGATACTCACGGTCGATGGCGTGCGCCGAGGGCAGTAGGTTCCCGGTCGGCTTCTTGCGCAGGACGTACTTGGCGTTGGGCGTCACCAGAAGGTAGGTGGGGTTCGACTGTCCACCATCGAATTGCAGCATCTCGAGGGGACCCGCGAAGCCTTCGAGGTGCAGGTTCAGCCACGCCTCGACGGCCGTCGCATCGATGCCGTCGCTGGCGTGAGGCGGTCTCGTAGGGCTAGGAATTGCGTTGTCGTCCACGCTCGTCACTTGGTGGGTAGACCGAGACGGCTCGAGATGTTGTTCTTCTGCATGTTCGACGAACCGCCGACGATGGGCATGCAGACGATGTCGCGCACGTAGCGCTCCATGTCGTACTCGCGCGCGCAACCGTAGGCCCCCATCACGCGCTGGCAGGTGAGCACGATATCCACTGCGTTGTCGCCGACGAAGAGTTTCGCCATCGAACTCTCCACACTGCAGTCCTTGCCCTCGTTGGCGAGCCACGCCGCGTGATACAGCATGTGTCGACACGCGGCGAGCTTCGTCTTCGCCTCCACCAGCATGTTGCGCACCGCCTGGTGGGCACAGATCTTTCGCCCGAACTGCTCGCGTTCCTGGGAATAGCGCCAGGCGTCATCGACCGCGGCGGACGCGATACCGAGCGCCACTGCGGTGATCTCGAGTCGTTCGACGTCCAGGCCCCGTCCAACCAGCATCTCCCAGCCCTTGTTCCAGCACTCGGGACCGCCCACCACGTTCTCCACCGGGACCTCGACGTCCTGGAAGATCACGTCGGTCGTCTCGGAATAGCGAAGTCCAATGTGGTCGATGTCCACGATGCTGATTCCCGCGGCCGTGGTCGGCACCAGCACGAGCGAGAGGTTGCGGTAGCGGTCCTCCTTGGGACCGCTGCGTACCAGGGTGTAGATCACGTCGGCGACCCGCGCGCCGGTGCACCAGCGCTTCGTGCCGTTGATCACCACCGTTTTGCCATCGTCTTTCAACGAGGCGCTGACTTCGGCCGAGGCGAGGTCCCCGCCGACGTCCGGCTCGGAGAGCCCGTAGGCGAAGAGCAGTTCGCCTTGGGCCAGCTTGGGCAGGTAGTACTGCTTCTGCTCCTCACTGCCGTTCTCCACCATGTTCATCGATCCGTAGAAGGCGCAGTGGATGAAGGGGCCGGTCAGCGAGGTCCCGCGCTTGGCCAGTTCTTCGATGATGACAATGGCCGACAAGATGTCGATGCCCGATCCGCCGTATTCCTCGGGCACGGTGACCCCCGTCACGCCCAGCGCGCAGAGCTTGGCGAAAGCCTCCTTGGAGTAGGCGGCCTTCACGTCCAGTTCTCGGGCCAACTCGCGAGGCATCTCCTTGTCGAGGAACCGCCGGATCATCTCGCGTAGTTGCGTCGTCTGCTCTGATTCCTCGAAATCCATTAGCTCTCCTTCATACGTTGCGAGTGCGCCCGTCCCAGTAGGAGGCGCGAATTGCCTTCTTGTCAATCTTTCCGAGATTCGTGAGCGGGATCGCGTCGACGAAGTCGATGCTCTTGGGTGCCATCAAGCTGCCCTTGGTGGACTTCACGAAATCGATGAGGTCCTGGGCCGTGACCGAGGCTCCTTCGCGCAAGACCACGACTGCCTTCACTTCTTCGCCCCACTTCTCGTGGGGGACGCCGATCACCGCCGCGTGCCTGACCGCCGGGTGCTCGAACAACGCGTCTTCCACCTCGCGCGGGAACACGTTGAACCCACCGCTCACGACCATGTCCTTCTTTCGATCGACGATGGTGAACAATCCTTCTTCATCTCGGCGTGCGATGTCGCCAGTGAACAGCCAGCCTTCACGAATGGTCGACGCGGTCGCCTCAGGATTGTCCAGGTAACCCGACATCATGTTGGGCGCGCGGGCAATGACCTCGCCGACCTCGCCCGCCGGGACCTCCACGCCCTCGTCGTCGACCAAGCGAATCTCCGTCGGGTACGTGGGCCGACCGGCTGACGTCAACACCGCCACTTCGCGGTCCGGGTCAGCAACGACGTGATCTTCGCGCCCCAGGGCGAGCAAGGCCATGGGGGCTTCGGTCTGACCGAAGAACTGGGTGAATATTGGGCCGAAGATGCGCAGCGCCTGCTTCAAACGGTCGGGTGCGATGGGGGCAGCGCCGTAGAGGACGTTGCGCAGGCTCGAGACGTCGTGACGCTGTCGCTCGGGAAGATCAAGCAACGCGTAGACCATCGTCGGCACCAGCAAGGTCGCCGTGGCTCGTTCGCGCGCCACCGTCGCCATGAACAACTCGGGCTCGAAGTGATCCAGCACGACGCAGCGCCCCTGGCGCAACAGGACGGGCAGGATCAGACATCCGCCGGCGTGCGTCATGGGGGTCGCGAAGACGAAACTCTCACGCGGCGCGATGCCAAAGTCGAGCATCTCCATCCAGTAGGTGTGAAAGAAGGCCCGGTGCGAGAGCATCACGCCCTTGGGGCGTCCGGTCGTACCGCCGGTGAAGTAGATGCCGGCGAGTTCCTCGGGATCAACAGTTGCCCCGACGTGGACCGGTTCATGGTTCGCGAGCAGTTCCTCGAGGCGAAGGTGGCCCGGGGGTAATTCGTCGACGCCGGCGTCGACGCAGATGAAATGCTCGACCGTCTCGAGTTGCGGCGTCATCTGTTCGATGCGAGCGGCGAACTTCCGGTGATACACGATGGTCGTGCAACGGGCGAGGTTCATCATGTAGACGTGGTCATCATTGCCGAGCAGTACCGCGAGCGGCACGCGCACGGCGCCCACCTTCGCCACCGCGTACTCGCACGCGGCGTACTCGGCACAGTTGGCCATCAGGAACGCGACTCGATCACCGTGATTGATACCCAGTGACGAGAACGCACCGACCAGACGAGCGGCTTGGTCGCCCAGTTCGGCGTAGGTCACGTCACGCTCACCGTCGGTGATGGCGACGAGGTCGCCGCCTTGAAGGACGGCCCGATCATAGAGTTGAGCGACGGTGAGCGCGATCACGTCTAGCTCGTCAGGTCGCCACGCAGGTGGAACATCATCTTGTAGTCGAAGGACATCACGGTCTCGTCGCGCTGATTCTGCACGCTGTAGATCCAGGTCTGCACGCCCTTCTTGGGGTTGCTCGTCACCTCCTGGGACTTCACCTCGACGACAACCAGTACGGTGTCGTCGATCTTCACCGGTGCGTGCATACGCATGTTGTCCACCCCCAACCAGGCGATCACCGAATCCTCACCGATACCCGACTGCGCGACCAACCCCACGGCGAGAGCGAAGATCAAGGGTCCGTGAGCGAGTCGTTCGCCGAATTGCGTCGCTTCGGCGTAGACCTTGTCCATGTGCAGCGGGTAGAAGTCGCCGGTGAGTCCGGCCCAGTTCACGACGTGGGTCTCGGTGACCGTGATACGTCCCGTGCGGTAGACGTCGCCCACCTTGAAGTCGTCACCATATTTGCGTTGGGTCATGGCGGCTCCTCTCAGCGAACCGGGCGGAACTTGGGCAGCGTGAACTCATCGTTCAGTTGCTCGAAGACCACCTCGACAGGTAGGTCGCACACCAACTCGTCGCGGTCGCTCTGGACGATGTTCGTCAGCATCTGCACGCCCTCGTCCAAGCGGATGACCGCGACGACGTAAGGGACATCACCCGCGAACGCCGAAGGCGCGTTGGACTCGACGACCGTGAAGCTGTAGATGGTGCCGCGGCCGCTCGCGTTCTTCCAGTCGAGATTCTTCGAGGAGCAAAAAGGACAGGCCATGCGCGGATAGTGAATGACCCGGTCGCAATCCTCGCAGTGCTGGAGAATGAGTCGACCTTCGCGCGCGGCGTCCCAGAACGGGCGGGCCCACGCAGCAACCACCGGCACGGGCTTGGCGGGTCTGACGTCGTCTGTTGTCATCGTGTCCCCTCTACGGAATCTCGGTGCCGAGGATGGTCACCTGGGCGTCCATGTACGTGCCGCCAACGGCGGTCTCGACGGCGAAGCGGCACTCGGGCACTTGTCGCGGACCCGCTTTGCCCATGAGTTGTCGCACTGCTTCTACGAGGAGCGAGACCGATCCGCCGGCGCCGATGTGTCCCTTCGACAGCATGCCGCCATCGGTCGTGGTGGGGATCGTGCCTCCAGGTGCGGTGGCGCCGCTCATGTGCAGGGCGCCAGCCTCGCCACGACCGCAGAGGCCAATCTCCTCGAAGGCGATCAACTGGTAGATGGGGTACGAGTCGTAGATCTCGGCGACGTCGATGTCGTCGGGCGTGATGCCAGCAGACTCGAAGGCCTGGCGCCCGGCTTGCGCCCAGCCAAAGCGCGTCAGGTCGGGCTCCTGGTGATAGGCGAAATGAGTGACGAGACCACCCTCGCCCAGTACGTAGGCCGGCTTCTCGGTGAGGTCGCGGGCTCGTTCGCCCGAGGTAACCACGTACGCCGCTCCACCGTCGAACAACATGTTCGATTGCTTGGATCGCAGAGGCGTCGACAGCATCTTGGACGCCATCACCTCTTCGATGGTGAGGGGCTTTCGAAAGAACGCGTTCGGATTGAGCTCGGCCCACTTGCGGTTTGACACGCACACCGCCGACAGCTGCTCGTCGGTGGTGCCGGTCTCGAACTTGTATCGTTCGGTCGCGAGCGCCGCCACGGTTGAGTAGTGCTGGCCGTAAGGAACCTCCCACTCCATGGATATCCCGGCCGTAGAGAACAGATCGATGCCACCCTGGGCGGACACTCCGGTGCCAAGCTTGTCCGTGTGCACGAAGAGGATCGACTTGGCGCGACCAGATTCGATGAGCGCACTCGCGACGCGTAGTGCGTTGGTGCTCGAAGAACCACCGGAGAAGACCTCGCAGTTACTGGTGACGTTCTTCAAGCCCAATTCCTCGACGAGTCGACAGGTCGCCAGCTCGTTGCTGAACTGGGAACTGAAGAGTGATCCGGTAGGGATGACGAAGTCGATCTCGCCCTTATCGATACCGGCATCACCGATTGCCATGAGGGCCGACTCCAACGCGAAACTGATGGCGCCTTGGTCGGGGTGACGACCCGTCGGTACCTCACCAATGCCGATGATCGCGGACCCACCTCGGTTGTTCGCCATGTCATCTCCCCCTTCTGCGCAGTGAAACAGCGCGGCGCACGCGCCGCGCTGGGCTCAAGAATCCTGTAATTCGGGAATGCCCCGGTGGTAGTCCGGCATGATCTCTTCCTCGAAGTTACTGTTCGTGATCGTGTCAACGCACATCACCGCCGAGAGCGCTGCGCCGTCCACGCCGCCGCCCCACAGGCGCTTGCCGTACTGATCGCCCGCGAAGTAGAGACCCTCCACGTGCGGTGACTTCACGTCGGGCCGGTCGGTGCCGACCGGGCGCCAGAGACCGTACGCCTCTGGACCGGGCGTCCAGATGCTGAACTCCTTGCTCTCCTCCCAGTCGGGGAAGGTGCGCTTGGCCCAGTCCTCGCAGAGTTCAATGACCCGGTTCACCCGATCGGGATTGCGCATCTCCTCGTCGGTGAGCGCGGTCGAGAACAGGTACTCGCGCTTGCCCGCGGGACCTCGTTTGGCGGTCCCGTTGCCCCAGGCGGTGAAGTCACACATGACCATGTCGACCACCCCGATGAAGCCCTCCTCGGGATCGGTGATGCCCGGCATGAAGACGAAGCTTCCCTCGTCGATGCCGACGTCGGGGAACTGTGGCTTGGTCATGCCGTACCAACCGGTCAGCAGTCCGGCCCCCCAGAACTTCTCGGTGAGCAGTTTCACGTAGTCCGCCGGGAAATTCTCCTTGGGCAGGACACTGAAGATGTACTTGGGTGGAATGGTGCAGATGATCTGGTCCGCTCGAATCTCTCGGTCGCCTTCGTAGTCGTTGTCGTCGGCCTTTATGCGCACGCCAACAGCGCGGCCGTTCTCGATCAATACTTCCTTCACGTGGGTGTTGCGCCACACCTCACCGCCATTGGCGAGCACGACCTTCTCGAACTGCTGGGGTATGGCAATGCACCCGGGCTCGTCCGCGGTCGCCACCGAACCGCTCACCAAGTTCATCCGGATACGTCCGGCGATCGCCATGTAGCCAAGGAAGTCCCCGGTCGGCGTCATCGCGGGCTCGGCCTGGGCGGTCTGGGAGGCGGCGAGCACCTTGATGTAGTGGTAGGCCTCGGGGTGCATCTTGCGCTGCAGGAGCCACTCTTGCAATGGCGTGTTCATCAACTGGGCCATGTCCTCGAAAGTGGTGTGCGACATGCCACCGAGTTGCTCCATCGTGGCGGCGTAACCCTCTTCGCTCATCCACGGATAGGGCTTGCCCTTCTGCACCTGGAACTGCTCGGTCGGCTGGTCCTCGCCCTCCCACTTGATGAAGCCGAGGCCCTCGTTGAGCGGAAGGTTGTGATGCACACCCAGGTGCTTCATCAGACAGTCGACGCGGCTCTTGTTGCCCCAGAAGAGTCCGTGGCCACCGGCCTCGAACGTGCGACCGTCGAGTAGGCCTCGTTCGAAAATCTCGCCGATGGGAGGATCGCACTTACCGAGGTAGCAGTGGGCGTAGGACAGGGACCGGCGAAACTCCTTGGCGTCCATCTCGACACCATCGGCCACCACCTTGTCGCCGTGACCTACGAAGGACAACGTGCGCCCACCGATGAACGGAGCGCGTTCCAAGACGAGCACTCGCTGTCCGTGATCCTTCGCGAGAAGCGCGCCAGCGCCCAGACCGGCGACACCCGCACCGATAATGACGGTGTCGAACTTTTGCGTTGCAGACATGAAATCCTCCTCGTAGCGAGTGACCCACGTTCCCCTTGAGGCCCCTAGGTCCGACAACAGCTTTGTTGTAACTCCACTAAATGTATTATGCCCAGGCCCTCTCGGCAATGCAAGATCGTCCCGCGCGAACGATTCGCACGAGTGGCGAGTTGACACGTCGCGCGGTGAACGAGACGATCCACGTCGCTCTCCACGACGTGCGACGCAGAGTTTGATTCTCCCATTTTCCTTTCATTTCCTGCTCATCAGGCCGGTTGGTCCAGACGACACCACACCTCACACTCGACATACTTACTGCGGCTTGAAGCCACACCAGTTTGCAAAAAGGACAAAAGTCACATTTTGCGTACATGACCTGCGCGACGTTCCAATCTCTTGTCGTCACGGTCGTCTACGCGAAAGTCCGAACATGATCGGAGAAAGTTCGTGCAGCATCACCGGGCACGCTTCGAACGCACACGTGCTCGTTCGCGAACGATCGAACAACGCGAGCCGCCGTCGCTACGAATCCTTATGTTT
>Ga0224532_1000025_pt1 | contig 33780 bp, 30 predicted proteins | sample 714E115metaG_FD_179902 | JGI IMG/M metagenome (GOLD analysis project Ga0224532, IMG submission 179902) | Peat soil microbial communities from Stordalen Mire, Sweden - 717 E1 1-5 | ecosystem: Environmental > Terrestrial > Soil > Wetlands > Peat | place: Sweden: Norrbotten County, Stordalen Mire... | reverse complement strand
ATTGCGGCTGGTGAGCTGCACGCGGTAACAACCCGCTTCGCGCGCGATCTCCTCGGCGTGCGCGAGCATGAGCGAGCCAACTCCTTTGCTGCGATAGTCGCTGCGCACGTGCACGCTCTCGAGTTCGCAACAAGGTTGACCCGCGTGCTGGAAGTGCGTGAAGATGATCACCTGACAGACGCCCACGACCTCGCCGTTGGCCTCGGCCACCAGCACGTCACCGCCGTGCGCTCGCGTGTCCTGCACCGCGCGCCAGTACGCCTCGAGGCGCGCGGGCTCCTCCTGGGCGGGGTTGAGGGCGCCCGCCTGGAGAATCGACACGGCCATCTCGAGGTCCTCGTAAGTGATTGGTCGGATGACGGCGGGCATCTACGTGCGCGGATCGATGGGCGTCAGCACACCCACACTCGCTTCGACGGCCTCAGCCGCGTCCAGACACAGGTCCTCACGAAAGAGGTCGCCGATGATCTGCGCCCCAGTGGGAAAGCCGTTGGCGATACCGGTCGGCACGCACGCGGCGGGAAGTCCGAGCAAATTGGCGGGCAGCACGAATCGGAACAGCTCGACGACTTTCAAGGCCGACTCCTTGCTCTCGATGTCAAACCCGTGTGCGAACGGTGGTTGGGTCCAGGTGGGTCCGACGATGAGGGGATACTCACTCATGAACGTGCGCCAGGCCCTCGCCACGGCGAAGCGCGCCTGGTGCATTCGAGCGAGTGACTCAGACGTCGCCGGCGGGAACCCGATGTCGGTGAGTTCGATGAACTTCCTTCCACCCTCACCGATGACCGAGAACAACAGCTCCTCGTCCACCTTGAGGCTGGTCAACATCAACTCACTCCAGGACAGGTACGCCTCGATGAGGCTGGGCGGCTCGATCTCGTCGACTTCGTAGCCCGCCGCTTCGAGGGCCCGGCCCGCTACGCGCACACCCTCGGCGACTGCGGGGTCGGTCGTACCGCCCGCGGGCGTGGGCACTAGGGCCACCTTGCGAGGCGCGAGGTCCCCACGCAGCGGCGCCGACAGTGTCAGCGGGTCGCGGGGGTCGGCCCCCATCACCACTTCGAGACCGGTTCGCACGTCGGCCACGTGTCGAGCCAACACGCCCTGCACGAGCATAAGTTGACTGCTGAGCGGCATCTCGATCAACGCCGAGTCGTTGATCTGAGCGACGCGACCTCGCGAAGGCTTGATCGAGCTGATCCCACACGCGTAGGCCGGATTACGCAGCGATCCGCCGATGTCGTTGCCGAGACCGATCGGGCTCATGCCCGACGCGATGGCGCACGCCTCACCACCCGACGAGCCGCCCACGGTGTAACCGTGGCGCCACGGGTTGTGTGTCGCGCCGAACAAGGATGACTCGGTGTTGATCCGTAGACCGAGGTCGGGCATGTTCGTGCGTGCGAGCATCACGCCACCCGCCTTTCGCATGCGCTCGACACTCGGCGAATCGGTCGAGGCCATCAGGTCCTTCAGCACGACCGAACCTTCATTGGTGGTGTAGTTCGCCACGTCGATATTGACCTTCACCGAGAACGGCACGCCGTGCAAGGCGCCCACGGGACCGCCAGCCTTCAAGGTCGCGTCGGCCTTCTCGGCCTCGCGTCGCACCTCGTCGGGACGGATCTCGACAACGGCGTTCAGGTCGCCGTTCACCGCCTCGATGCGCGCCAAGTGGGCTTCGACGACCTCACGCGACGTGGTTTCGCCGTCGCGAATCTTCTTGGCGAGCTCCGTCGCCGACTCTTGCCATAACTCGTTGCCCATGTCGCCCCCCAAACTTGACCTGGTACGTAGTTTGGCACGCCCGCGAGGGGCGCGATCAGCCGAAGCGGCCGAGCGTGTAGTCGAGCGTGCGCGGGTCGTTGGGATTGTTGAAGATCTTTTCGGTGGTATCGAACTCGATGAGTTCGCCCGCCCGGTCCTCGCCCATGAGCAGGAACGCGCAGTCGTCCGAGATTCGAGCCGCCTGCTGCATGTTGTGGGTGACGATCACGATCGTGACGCGCTCTTTCAAGGTGGTCATGAGCTCTTCGATCCTCAAGGTGGCGATTGGGTCGAGCGCGGACGTGGGTTCGTCCATCAAAAGGACCTCGGGGTCCATCGCGAGGGCGCGCGCGATGCACAGCCGCTGCTGCTCGCCACCAGAGAGGTTGGACGCGGCGACCTTGAGACGCGACTCGACACTCTCCCAGAGGGCCGCAGAGCGCAGCGACGTCTCGGCCGCCTCGTCGAGGAGCGACTTCTTCTTGATGCCGTTGAAACGAAGGCCCGAGACGACGTTGTCGTAGATCGACATGGTCGGAAACGGGTTGGGACGCTGAAAGACCATGCCGACTCGCGTGCGCAATTCGGTGACGGTGACGTCGCCGCGATAGATGTCGGTGCCCTCGAGCAGTATCTGACCCGACACCTTGGCGCCGGGGGTGAGGTCGTGCAGGCGATTGAGCGCGCGCAGCAGCGTCGTCTTGCCCGAACCGGACGGGCCGATGAGACTGGTCACCCGGTTCTTGGCGATGTCGAAGGTAGCGTCACGTACGGCGACTCGACCATTGAAGGACACCGCGACGTCCTTCAACTGCATCGCACTGTGGCCAGGCGCTCGTTCGATGACGGCGTGCTGGTTGGTCGCTTGCGTTTCGGACATGATCTTCTCCATTAGTTACTCACCTTTTGCTTCCTCGAGGCCCAGATTCGGGCCGTCAAACTTAAAATGAACACGAACGCGACGAGCAACAATGCTGCTCCCCACACCTGGGCGCGCTGGCTGGGCCATTCGGACTTGGCGTTCTCGTAGATCGACAAGGGCAGCGCCGAGACGGGATTGAACGGCTGCCACGAGTTGAGGTACCCACCGCCGATGACCAGGAGCACGGGCGCCGTCTCGCCGATCGCGCGCGAGATTGCCAGAATCGAACCGGTCACGATGCCCGTCAGCGCCGAAGGCAGCACGATGCGAAGTGACACCTTGTGAGGCTTGGCGCCCAGAGCCAGACCCGCTTCGCGCAGGGTATTGGGCACGTTCAACACCGCGATCTCGGTCGAGATGACGATGACGGGCAACATCAACACCGCCAGGGCGAATGAGCCGGCGATCGCGGAGAAGCCAACGTGCAAGTCCTGGAGGACGAAGGAGAAGGCGAACAAGCCCATGAGGATCGACGGGGCGCCGGCCATGGTTTGGGCGATGATGCGAAGTGAGGAGGCGAACTTCGACGCCGACTCGGCGAGGTAGACACCGACCAGGACACCGACGGGAATTGCCAGGATGGCGGCGTAGACGTTGAGCGCGATACTGCCGATGATGGCGTTTGAAAGTCCACCAGTGGCGTTAGGGGCGATAAGGGTGGGCGTCGATGGTACCTTCGTGAAGAAGGTGCCCGTCAACTGCGGAGCACCGCGCTGGATCAACTGCCAGAGCAAGAGTACGAGCGGTACCGCCGCAATCGCGAGCGAGATCGCGCACAAAGTGGTCATGAACCGTGAGATCAGGAGGCGACGCGCGCGAGTGCTGTGCGAGACGCGGCGGATCTCCTCGCGCATGGACTGAGTTATTTCGACGGGTTCGTCGAGTTGGGTGAGGTCGTTCATACCTTGGCCAGAACCTTGCGTTGACGGCTGACCAGCCAGCGACTGACCAGCGAGAGACTGAAGCTCAGTAACATCAAGAGCACACCGAGGGCCATAAGAGCAGAGATCTCATTACCCTGGGCCTCGCCGAACTCCGTGGCGATCCACGACGCGATGGACGTACCGGGATCGAGCAAGTGAAACTGCACCTTGGCGACACCACCGGCAATAAGGGCGACGGCGACGGTCTCGCCGGTTGCGCGTGCGAGTGCGAGGAACGTCGCACCGAACAGACCGATGCGCGACGTGGGCAGGACCACCTTGCGGATGACTTGCCAGCGAGTGGCGCCGAGCGAGAGGCTCGCCTCGATGAGGTCCTGGGGCACGACGGCGATCACTTCACGGCTGATCGCCACGAAGGTCGGAAGAATCATGACACCAAGGACTATGGCGGCCAACAGCAGGGACGGACCGTACTGCTGACTAGGGTCGCCGAACAACGTGCGCGCGAAAGGCCATGAGTTGAACCACGGATCGACGGTCTTGAACATCCATGGTGCGAGCACCAGGTAGCCCCAGAGACCGTAGACGATGCTCGGCACCGCCGCGAGCAGTTCCACCAGCGTCGCGACGATGTTGCGCAAACTCCGGGGCAGGAAGAAGACGATGGAGATCGCGGTGCCGAGCCCGATCAGCACGGCGAGCACCAAGGCGATGATCGACGTTTCGAGGGTTCCGACGATCATGGCGAGCCCGCCGAAGGGACCGGTGGGCGATTGCCACCCGCTGCCGGTGATAACCGTCCCGGCGTGGTGGATCCAGGTCGGCCACGACTTTTGGACGATGGAACCGACAAAACCTACGGACACCGCGGCGAACACAACGCACGCCGCGAGCAAGACGTAGTGGTACCACGTGCGCGAGGTGGTGGAGGAGCCGAACTCCTCCACCACCTGGCCGTGTATTGCGAGGTCGGAGACTGTTTCTTCAATCATGTGTTACTGAACTCGTCTCCTGACCTAGTTTCTCGTTACTTCGTTACTACGACGCCTGGTTCAAGAGAACCGTGCCGTTGTAGGTGACCTGTTGGAGCTGTGCGCGGGCGTATGCCTGGACCGCTGGGGGCAGTGGCACGTAGCCCTCACCCTGGGCGATGCCCTTGTTCTGGGCGTAGTGCGTCTCCCAGTCGAGGTACTTCACGACGGCCTCACCTGTCGCCTCATTCGGCTGAGCCTTCAGAACGAGAGCCCAGCTGTAGGTAGCGAACGGCCACACGTTGTTGCCGGGCTCGTTAACGATCGAGAAGCTGTCGGGAGTGACGCTGGAACCCGCGGCGGCGGCCGCGTTGGCGATCTCCGCCAACGTCGGCTGGAGCCACTGACCGTTCTTGTCCTGCAGTGACGCGGTCTGAATAGCGTCATTGCCGGGGATCAGCACGTAGCTGTACTCGATGTAGCCAATGGATCCGAGGGTGTTCACGATGTCCTGAGCCAGGGCCGCGTTGTTCGCGGCCGCCAGCACGTTGGTCGCACCCCACGCGGCGCCGGTACCTTCCATGACGTTGCCACTGGCGGCCTGGGTCGCGTTACCGGCCTGGTGCAGCCAGTCAGTGAAAGCGTACGTCGTACCCGAGCTCGCACCGCGGTAGACGACCTTGATCGTGTCGCGCGACTCGTTGTTGGTGCCGAGGCCCGCCAATGCCTTGCCGAGTCCCGAACTGGCCCCGCCGTTGGTCGCCACGATGGTCGGGTCCGACCACTGCGTGATCGTGCCGTTGTAGATCCCCGCAACTTCCGCGGCGGTCAGCTTGACGTTGTCAAAACCCGCGCCGAGGTTGTAGCCAACGACGCCGCCACCAAGGATGTAGGGGACTTGCGCGTAACTCGACTCAGTGGCGCCCGAGGGCAGCGTGCCCGCAGAGGGCGTCATGGGCTGGTCAGAAAAGCCGATGTTGACCGTGCCGTTGGTGATGTCGGTACGACCCGTACCCGAGCCAGCGGCCGGGTAGGAGCTAAACGAAACCTTGCCGCCAGCGCTGTAGGCGCTAGAACCACTGGTCGTCGCGCCGACTTCGGGCGCGTCAAAGGACGAACCGTTGATCGACAGCGAAGCGCTGCCGGGCACGACGAGGTCCGTGTCACCTGGCAGCCCCGTGCCCTGGAGACTCGGCTTGGTCGAGCCGTAACCCTTCGGGCAGGCCTTCGTGGTCACTCGCTGGGTCTTCAAGCCCGTCGAGGTCAACTCATAACAGGTGTGAGGCTTGACCTTTGGTTTGGCTGCGGCAGCGGCGGGCAAACTGGCCACCGCGAGCAGACCAGCGACGGTCAGCGCGGCTGCCGTCATTGACCTGAGTGTCTTATTCATTCTGAACTTTCCTCCTAAAGAAAGTGATTCGTTAGTGGCTAAGTGAACTGCGAACGACCTACGCCGTGAGCGAATCTTTTTGCCACGTACGAACCTAGGAATGGAAAGTGAACGGCGAGTGACGCGCGCGATGGTTCAAAGTGAAATGTTGAGGAAGTTCTGAAACCTAGTGAATTAAGGGAATTTCAGTCACAGCAGCTGTCGCGCCATCCGCACGAACCGCAACGGAAATGGGCGTGCTCGGCCCCGAGCGGCGAACCGCAGAGTGGACATTCCTCGAAGGTCGCGAAACGACTCGTGCACTGGGCGTCGAGTCGCGACCCCTCGGTGTTCGCGAGGGTCTGGGCGTCGTCCACGGAGTAATTATTGGCCACTAGTCAGATCCCATGGTCGATGGTCCTCGAGGATTGAGGAATTGACCTCAAACTGACCTAAAGTACCCGTGGGGGGAACGATCTGTTAGGCAGGCCTTGATGCGCATAGGTGTTCTTACCGCTGGCGGCGACGCACCGGGGCTGAACGCCGCAATTCGTGGGCTGGGCATGATGGCCTTTCGCGACGGACACGAGTTGATAGGCATCGCCAATGGCTGGGCCGGTCTCGCGGGCGATTACTCGGGCCGGGCGCTCGCTCCCGAAGAACTGAGTGGCATCGTCGGACAGGGCGGCACGCTGCTCGGCACCGCTCGGTACAACCTCGATGACCCCAAGGGCGGACGCGAACGCGTGCTCGGCGCCCTCGGCGAGCACCTTGACGCTCTCGTCGCCATCGGTGGCGACGGAACCCAGCGGATCTCCAATTGGCTCGCCGAGCGCGGGGCACCGGTCATCGGCGTGCCCAAGACGCTCGACAATGACTTGGTGGGCACGGACTACTGCATTGGCTTTGACACCGCGGTGAGCATCGTCGCCGAGTCACTCGACCGGCTGTACACGACCGCAGCCTCGCACCACCGCGTGATGGTGGTCGAGACCATGGGACGCGCGACCGGCTGGGTCGCGGCGATGGGCGGACTCGCGGGCGGCGCCGACCTTATTGTCATTCCCGAGTTCCCTCTCTCGATGGACCAGATCATCGGGCACCTCGTGAAACGGCGTAGCTCGAACAACGCATTCTCCATCGTCGTCGTCGCCGAGGGCATCAACCTCGAAACGCTGGGTTGTGCAGTGCACGACGAAGTCTCGACCGAGGGCATCGGCGGCGTGCGACTCGCTACTCGGGGCGTCGGCCAGTTCGTCGCCTCCCAGATCGACGCGCACGGCGGCTTCGAGGTCCGCACGACGGTGCTCGGCCACTTACAACGGGGTGGAAGCCCGAGTGCCTACGACCGCATTTGGGCGACGCGCGTAGGAGCCGCCGCCTACGACGCGGTGGTCGCGGGGAAATTCGGCATGATTCCGGTCGTCCAGGGCAACCAAGTCGAACTCGCGCCACTGTCGACCGTCGCGACCGGTCAGCGCAAGGTGCCGCGCGAACTCTACGACTTGTGCGCCGCGTTCTTCTGACGAAGGACTCGTGCTAGATCGGACCGAGTTGTCCGACCCGGTAATGCTTGCGGCACAAGACCTGGTAGTGCACGACACCGCGAACGACGTCACCGGTGACGAACTGGCTTCCCTCGCGCGCCACCACGCCATTGACGATCCTCGCGTTGCAGCGACCCTTAGCACCGCACCAACACGATGACGTGAGAGGCAGTTCGTGCGCCCAGTCAGCGATGGCGAACAGCCGTGCCGAACCGGGAAACACGTTGAGCAGGAAATCCGCCGACAGTCCAAAGGCGTGCACGTCGATCTGGTCGTCGTCAACGACCTGGGCGAGCTGATCGATCTGCTCGACGCTCGCGAACTGGACCTCGTCGATCACGAGGATGTTCATACCCTCAGCGACGAGTCGCGCGATGTGTCCAGTGAGATCAGATCCTGGTGCGATCGCTTCGGCGTGCGCTTCGATGCCGATCCGACTGGTGACCATACCGTCGTCGCTGCGGTCCCCGAATGTCCACAGCGCCACGTCACTTCGCCCCTCTCGCAGTTGCCAGCAGAGCTGGAGCGCCAGAGTCGACTTGCCCGCCGCCATGGTTCCGTAAGTGAAAGTGAGTTCCGCCATTGCCATCTCTCGTCGTGACCGAACCACGATACCTTCTGAACCTCGACGTCAATGGGCGTGGGCGTCGAGGACTTCACTAGATTGGTCCAATGAACCACGTGGTGCGATCCATTGCCTACATCCGCAACGAGCGAAGCGAAGCACTCGACGACAACTGGGACGACGTGGTGAGCACCGTCGAGCTTGCCCAGGACGTGCCGAGTGACGCGCTTCGAGGACTCGAGGAGTTCAGCCACGTCGAAATCGTCTTCTACGCTGACTGGGCCGAAGAGGTTCCTCCGGGGCCCTGGCACCGACATCCTCGTGGCAACACCGAGTGGCCCGACGTGGGCGTCTTCGCCCAGCGCAACAAGGACCGCCCGAACCGTATCCTGCTCACGACGGTTGCCATTGACGCACTCACGGAACGCTCGATCACCGTGCGGGGCCTTGACGGCATCGACGGGACGCCCGTGCTCGACATCAAGCCTGTCTTTCGCTGGAGCATGCCGCGAGGACAGCTACGCGTACCGGCCTGGAGCGAACAATTGGGCGAGCACTACTTCTAGGTCGGGTTCGCGTCGATGAAACCGTTGAGGACCTCGGCGAGTTCGGGACCTCTCTCCTCTTGGAGGAAGTGACCCCCGCCGGCAATGGTCACGTGCGGCTGGCCCTTGGTGCCCGGAACCACGGCGAGGAACTTTCGGTCGCCGCCTTTGGTGATCGGGTCGCTGTCGGAGTAGCAGCAGAGGAAGGGCTTCTCGAACGCGGCGAGCGTAGCCCAGGCGGCGACGTTCGCCTCGTGCGCAGGGTCTTCGGGCGAGGTCGGCACCAACAACGGGAACTGGCGTGCACCCTCTTTGAACGAGTCATCGGGAAACGGCGCGTCGTAGGCCGCGACGACCTCGGGGGCCAGTCGGTTCACGCAGCCTCCCGAGACGATGCCGCCCACGTGAAAGTCAGGTGTGTTCTGGCTGTACTCCTGCCACATGAGAAAGGCCTCGCCCAGGGGTTCCTCGCCCGTGGGCAGACCACCGTTGCCAATGGCGACTCTCGCAAAGCGCTCGGGGTGCTCACCGACCAGGCGCAGTCCGATGAGGCTGCCCCAGTCCTGGGCGAAGAGCGTGACATCGCGGAGGTCCAACTGGTCAAACAAGAGCTCGCGCACCCACTCGACGTGACGAGCGTACGTGTACTCCGCGCGCAACGAGGGCTTGTCGGATCGACCAAAGCCAATCAGGTCGGGGGCGACGACCCGCCGGCCCCTCGCGACCAAGCCCGGAACCATGAAGCGGTACAGGTAGGACCAACTGGGTTCGCCGTGCAACAAGAGGACAACGTCACCGTCCCTCGGACCTTCGTCCAGGTAGGCCATGCGCAGGTCGTCGCCTCCGTTGGGGTCCTTCACTGATGCGTAGGACGGCGTGTAAGGGAAGTCCGGCAAGTCGTCGAAGCGTACTTCCGGCGTTCGAAGTCGGTCCATGTCTTTGTCTTCTTTCTGCTCGCTGGTTACGACTACTGACGGGCCATGCCCTCGCGGGCGGCCGTCTCGTTCTCATCGCTCGGGTTCTGGGCGATGAGTTGGATGTCCACTCGACGAAGCTTCCCCTCGAAGGCGAATTCATCGTGGTAGTGCTTGGAGACGGGCGAACCGTGATCCGAGCCGATACTCATCCCGATGCTCGAGATGATCCGCATGAGGTACGGGAAATGCCCCGAGCCCACTGGCTTTTCGTTGATCACGAGCGTCGCTTCTGCGTCATTCCTCCCTCGGCGAAACTGCACGCCGAGAACCGATTCGCCCGTGGGGACCTCTTCGGTCGACTCGATGACGTGGTGGTCGCCAAAGATGTTGTAGTCGAAGTAGAGCCGATTGCCTTGGACGAAGAAACTCACCCCAGCGTTCTCGGTGCCCGAGGCCATGATGACACCTTCATCGTTTGTGGTGCGTTCGACGTGCGCGGTAAGGTCCCAACTGCGTCCGCCAATGCCCGCCGCGGCCTGGGGCGGGATCGGACTCAATGGAGGGTAATACGAGTAGTGGCGACTGAGTGGATGAGGCGAGTTGTCGCGCGAGCGGGCCCCAAAGAGCTCGATGAGCCGGTCATCGAGAGGCAGGGCGCCATATCTTTCCGCGTGTTCCCACCACATCGCGATCAGTTCTTTCAACTTGTCCGGCTCGTCGTCGGCGAGGTCGTGGCATTCCGACGCGTCCCGGGCGACGTGGTACAGCTCCCAGCGATCATCGTCGAAGGACGTCCCGTACTGGTGACGAGTGACGGCTTTCCAGCCTTCGTGATACATCGCGCGATGCCCGACCATCTCGAAGTATTGCGTCGTCTTTTGACTCGGGGCGTCGGGACTATCAAAGGAATATGCCAATGACGCCCCCGCGATCGGCATCTGCTCGAGTCCTCGGTAGACGTCTGGTGCGGCGGCGCCGGTGACTTCAAGGATCGTAGGCGTTATGTCGGTGACGTAGTGGAACTGGTGGCGCACCTCGCCCTTTGACGTGATGCCCTTCGGCCAGTGCGCGACGAGCGGGACGTGAACCCCACCTTCGTGGGTGTTCTGCTTGTACCACTTAAAGGGGGTGTTTCCCGCCTGCGCCCACCCCCACGGATAGTTCGAATGGCTGCTCGGCCCCCCAATGTCGTCGAGGCGCTTGACGGCCTCATCGGGGACTTCGAGGATCCCGTTGAAGAACTTCATCTCGTGCAGAATGCCGAAGGGGCCGCCTTCTTGGGAGGCGCCATTGTCGGACATCAACAGGATCAGGGTGTTGTCCAATTCTCCCAACTCGCGAAGGTCTTCGACCAGGCGACCAATCTGGGCGTCGGTGTGTTCGAGGAAGGCGGCGTACGCCTCTTGGAGTCGACACGCCAATTTCTTCTGGTTCTCGGGCAGCGAATCCCAAGGTTCGACCCCGTCGTTACGCGGCGCAAGGTCGGTGTCCTCGCTAATGATGCCCATCTGCTTTTGACGGGCGAACCAGTTTTCGCGTGCGACGTCCCAGCCAGCGTCGTAGCGTCCGCGGTGTCGCGCGAGGTATTCGGCCGGTGCCTGATGGGGCGCGTGCGTCGCGCCCAGGGCGAAGTACATAAAGAAGGGTCGGTCCGGGCGGATCGACTTGGCGTCGTGCACAAACTCGATGGCGTGGTCGACGAGGTCCTCACTCAGGTGATAACCATCCTTGACCGTGCGCGGCTGGGAGACACGATGGTTGTCGTAGACGAGGTCCGGCGTGAACTGGTCGGTCTCGCCATCGAGGAATCCGTAGAACCGATCAAAACCGCGCCCGAGGGGCCACTGGTCAAAGGGACCCGCGGATGAGGAGTGTTCCATCGCGACCAGATGCCACTTGCCGATAGCGAAGGTCGCGTAGCCGTCCTCACGCAGGATCTCAGCAACCGTCGCGGCGTGATTCGAGATCTGACCGCGCATACTCGGATAGCCACTGCTCCAATTGGAGATACCCCGCATACCAACCGTGTGGTGGTTGCGTCCCGTGAGTAACGCGGCGCGAGTGGGCGAGCACAACGGCGTCACGTGGAAGTTCGCGTACCGCAGGCCGTGTCCGGCCAAGGCGTCGATGTTGGGTGTCACCAAGTCTGAACCGAAACAATTGAAATGCGAGAAGCCCAGATCGTCAATGAGGATCACGACCACATTGGGAGCCCCGGGCGCGGCGTGTTTCGGCGTTGGCCACCACGGCGTTGATTCGGCGAGGGTGCGCCCAATGGTCCCCTCGAATGGCTCGTAGCGTGTCATGGTCTCCCCCGTGCTACTGGCGAGGTTACGTCAAACCCACGGCACTAATACGCGCGCTTCCACCTCGCGCTGACGACGTCGCGCCGTGGGCACGTCGCAGGACCCAAGTGGCCGATCGCGATGGACGCGGCGATGTTGGCACGCTGCAGGGCCTCGAGCAGGCTCGTGCCTCTCGAAACCTCGGCGAGGAACACACCATTGTGAACGTCGCCCGCACCATTGGTGTCAACGACATCGGCGGGCACCGCACGAACCTGCAACGTAGCCTCCCTCGGCCGGGCGAGATAGCAACCGTCAGCTCCGTCACGAATGACCACGCCTTGGCGACCAGTGCGCGCGAGTAGTCGTTCAGCCGCCGCCTCGAGCCCACTCTCGCCAGTGAGTGACGTGGCCTCATGGGCATTGCACAAGAACCAGTCGCTTCGAGCCAGGACCTCATCAAGCCTGTCGACGGGTATGTCCATCACGCGAGGACCTGGGTCAAAGGCCACAACGACCCCGTCGGGCACTGAGCGCAGCCACGTGATCACCTGGGTACCGATGTCGGGGTACACGACGTCGTAGCCCGACATGAACAGGACGTCGCCGCTGAAGAGTTCGACGGTCGCCAGTTCGTCGGCACTGAGTCGCCCTTCGGCGCCGGGCGAGGTGACGAAGGTCCGCTCACCGTCTTGTTCAACGAGCACGAGACACAAGCCGAGGTCCAGATCAGACGTCGGACGAATCGGGACATCGATCCCCTCTTCACCAAGTGCCCTCAGCGCGATGTCCGCGAATGGACCGCTACCCACTTGACCGAGGTAGGTAGCGGTCATCCCCTGGCGAGCGGCGGCGCTCAGGGCGTTGAACCCACCTCCGGCCGTGACCAGTCGGTTCGTCGCGACTTCGTCCAACCCTCGCCCAGGAAGTCCAGCCACCTTCAAAACCACGTCAATCATGATGGTGTCCAAACCGAGGAATCGAGGCGGCGGTGTCATGTGCGATGTACCTTATCGACGCAGAGCCACGAGACCTCGAGCGACTCTCGCGAGGTCCAGGTGATTCGTGCGTTCCACCTTTTCGACCGCCCACAACGGAAACGCGTGCTGGCCGCGCAACGCGCCACTCATCGCACCGGTCATAGCGCCGATGGTGTCGGTGTCGCCCCCGAGCGATGCAGCAATTCGACAAGCCGTCCAGCCGTCGTCGCGATTCGACACGAGGACCGCGAATGCTGCGGGAACGGACTCCTCACTCGCGAGGCTCGTACCAATGTCGCGGCCCACTTCTTCGATGAGCGCCGACCCACTAAAACGGCGCCCTATCGCGACTGCTCGCTCGATGCGTTCACTGACCATCGCCGAGCCATGCGCGCCGAACTTCGATTCGACCATTCTCGCCGCCTCGAGCGCAACGCCGACGCTCGTGTCCAGCGAGGCGCCGTCAATCCCCGCACTGATAGTGGCGGCGACGGCGGCCGCGCCACTCAATGCCACCGCAGTGTTGTGCGTAAGAGCGCTCACCTCGATTACGCGCTCGACCAAGACGTCGATGTTCGCGCTCGAGCAGATGATGCCCACTGGAGCGATACGCATCGCCGCGCCATTGGTGGTGCCCCCCTTTCCCGCCTCCGCTGGATCCACGCCCGCCTCGATATTGAGCAAAGCCTGTTTCGTCGAGGGCCCGAGGAGGTCCAACAGCCCGCGCAGGCGAACTTCCTGCTCCCATTCGACCAGGCGGCGCGCGTAATGACGAACATCGAACCGGTCACCTGAAGCCAGTAGCTCCTCAGCCAGGATCAACGCTTGTTCGGTGTCGTCAGTAATCGTGCCGGCGGCGAGACCCGGAGCGAATGGGTGGTCGGGGCGGGAGGCGTGAAAGGTGGTGAGGATAGATTCGTACTGGGCGATCACCTGCGCACGCGTCAGCGACTGGGTCGGCATCCCCAGGGCGTCGCCGACGGCCAGACCACAAAGCGTCGCGTAGGCACGTTCGTCCTCGGCTTCTTCACAGCGCTCGCGCACTTCGGTCACGAATCTCAACGTACTCTCATCTCACTTCGTCGGTTCTTGGTCACCGTCGCTCGGATACGTTGGCAAAGCGCGGGCGAGAGGAAACATCTGCCTAAAATCGGTCCAACGATTTTTCTTGCCTTGAGGAGGACCAGTGAGCGACGAACTCGCCGAAATACTTGGCACCGGAAGCGGCGCCGCACTGCGGGTAGAGGGCAACGGGATCAACGTCATTGACGAGGGCGAGCGCAAAGGTAGCCCTCGCGAGCTCTTTTGGCCGTGGTTCGGAGCGAATGTTTCAGTGCTCGGGATCGGTTATGGCGCCTACGTCTTCAGTTTCGGTATCTCGTTCTGGCAGGCCATCGTGGTGGGCCTGATTGGTATCACGGTGAGTTTCGTGCTTTGTGGCGTGATCGCCATTGCAGGTAAACGCGGGTCGGCTCCCACGATGGTCCTCAGCCGCGCCGCCTTCGGAATCCGCGGGAACCGCCTGCCTTCGTTCATCTCTTGGTTGTTGTGCGTGGGCTGGGAAACCTTCCTCATGGTTATCGCCGTGCTCGCCACGTCGACGGTCTTCACCCGTCTCGGGTGGGGTGGCGGCACGGGAGTGAAAGTTGTCGCGCTGATCATCATCGGGGCACTCATCGTGGGCGGCGGCGTCATGGGCTTTGACCTCATCATGCGCATGCAGGCAATCATCACCGTGGTGACCGGCGTCCTCACCGTCTTCTTCATCATCCTCACGCTCAACCACATCAAGTGGCACGTGGTATCACAGATCCCCTCCGGTTCCGCCCAACATCTCGTCGGAGCGCTCGTCTTCGTCATGACCGGATTTGGGCTCGGTTGGGTGAACGCCGCGGCGGACTATTCGCGTTACCTGCCCCGCAACGCCTCGGCGAAGAGCGTCGTCTGGTGGACGACGTTCGGTTCATCGATCGCACCGCTCATCCTTCTGCTGTTCGGTCTCTTGCTCGCCGGTTCGTCGCACACGTTCACCAACGACGTGAATGGCAGCGTCTACGGCCCGGTCGGAGCCCTCGCCACGATTCTGCCCACGTGGTTCCTGGTGCCGTTCGCCATCGTCGCCATCCTCGGATTGGTTGGTGGCGCGGTGCTGGACATCTACTCCTCGGGGCTCTCGCTGCTTTCAGCCGGACTCAAGATCCCGCGCTACGCCGCGGCGGGCGTCGACGGTGTGATCATGATCATCGGCACCATCTATATCGTCTTCGTCTCTGGGAATTTCATCTACCAGTTCGAAGGATTCCTCATCACGGTCGGCGTGCTCATCGCCGCGTGGTGCGGGGTGTTCCTCGCCGACCTGCTGCTACGCAAGAAGGACTACTCCGACGCCGATCTCTTCAGCCACTCGGGTAGGTACGGTGACGTCCGCGCCGTACCGATCCTCACCATCGTCGTCACGAGCTTCATCGGCTGGGGACTCGTCACCAATACCTACGCGTCATGGTTGACCTGGCAGGGCTATCTGTTGAAGCCACTGGGTCTCGGTGGCAAGACCGGCGCCTGGGCCTACGCGAACCTCGGTGTTCTTGTGACACTGCTGTTGAGTTTCGTGGTGACCCTGGTCCTCGACCGCAAGACGGTCGTCGAACAGGAAGCCGTCGGCGTTTAGGCGCTCGACGTCAACTGATCGATCCACTCGGTGGTCGTGATCACGGTCGCCTGACGAACAAAGACCTTCTCGGTGAGCACTCGATGAACTTCGGGGTCGGCGTCGGCGCAACCGTCACTCAGCACCGTGAGGGCGAAGTCGAGGTCGGCCGCCTGGCGAAGGGTCGAGAGGACGACGCCGCTGGTGGCGATCCCGCTGAGCACCAGGGAGTCGATGTTCTTGGCTCGAAGCACGACATCGAGGTCGCTTCCCGCGAAGGCGCTCACCCGACGTTTGGTGACCAACAACTCACCGGACCGAGGTGCGAGGCGCTCGTGGATCTGCGTCGCCTCTGAGGTCTCATCCATGGCGAGTGATCCAGTGAGCGCCGCGAATGACTTGTTCCTCGAGCTGACCTCAGGAGCGCCCTCTCGAAACGCGACGCGCACGAAAACGACCGATGTTCCGTTCGCTCTCGCCGCCTCAAGCGCGTCGCTCAAGGTGCCGAGCAGTACCTCGACGTTCTGCGCGTAGCGCTCGACGATGCCGTTTTGCATGTCCATAATGAGTAGTGCCTGGTTTCCCATTTGGTGCCCGTCCCTTCTATCGGTCTATTTCGACAGCGTCTTTTGGAGATTTACGATCTTGGTGAACTCTCCCGACAACGTCGAAATGTCGGCTTTGAGTTGCGCGTTCGACAGCGTCGACTTCTTCTTCTCCAAGACGCCATTTTCCGCTTTGCTCACCGTTTCCTGTGACTTTGCAAAGGTCACGAGGAGTTCGTTGAATTGATTGTTCGGGCCAATTGCGTCCTTGGCCAGTGCGGTGGCGTCCACTTCGAGATCACTGTTGGCTGCAATGTCGGTCGCGGCGCTCGAGTTCTTGGCGTTCACCACTTGCGTCTCGACCTGCATCGTGTAGAGCACCGCCACCGCGCCAATTCCCCAGTCCGCAAAGAGCACCTTGGTCCCAGAGACGGCGCTGGTCAGGAGATAGATATCCGAACCCACGTTGGCCGACTCGTAATACACGATGCCGGTGTTCCTCGTTATCTCATTCGCCGTTGTCTCGCTGGCGTACACGGCGTACACCTGGCCAAGCGATTTCACGTCAGCAATGAACTTCTTCACGAAGGGACGTTGCAGTTGTGGAACCTTCGCGGGCCGCAAGGCGATCGCCTCGCTCTCGAGATAATTCATCGCCGCGCTCGAACTCTTTGCCGCCGCGGACTTGTCCTTCTTGCACGCACTCGTCTCACAGAAGAAGAATGAACGTATCGAATTGACGCTCGCGTAGCCGTTGGCGATGATCTCCTTGACGGGACTCGGCGACGTCGCTGCGGTGGCCACGCTGACTGAACCAACGCAGATGCAGGCACCGAGCAACATGGCCGTGAGAGAATCAAATAGATAGGGTCGCGATACTCGAAGTTTCATGGTGATCTTTCCGTCTTCCAACCCTAAGCGGTGAGCGACGCGACCAAATCTGGCACGGAGGTGAAAGATAACTGGACCGAAAGGAGTACGGCCGCGTAGAATTCTTCACGAACGAGGGAGGAACCATGTTGATCGTGACCACCAATGACCTACCCGGCTACAAGATCACCAAGGTAATCGGCGAGGTCAATGGCTTGACCGTACGTACTCGTAACGTCGGCGCACAGATCGGTGCGTCGTTAAAGGCCCTGGGCGGCGGCGAGCTACGCGGTCTGACCAAGCAATTGCAAGAGTCCCGCGAGGAAGCGCTTAATCGTCTGAAGGAAGCCGCCGAGGCGGTAGGGGCCAACGCCGTACTCGCCATGCGCTACGACTCGAACGAATTGGCGGGCACCTTCCAGGAGATCCTCGCTTACGGCACCGCGGTGGTGGCCGAGGCGCTGTCGTAGTCGCTTGACGAAGAACCAGCGGCTTTAGTCGCGGAATTCGTGAGGTAGTAAGAAGGCCTCCACGTGCTCGCGCCAGTCGAAGGACGGCCAAAAGTTCACCGCATGCCAGTGGGCCTCTTGGGCGCTGCGCACGTTGGCAACCGAGTCATCAACGAAGACGACCCGACTCATGTCGGGGGGTAAGTCGAGTTGCTGTTGTGCCGCGGCGAAGAATCGCGGGTCACTCTTCACGAATCCGACCTCCGCCGAGTACACGAAACCGCTCACGGGCAGGAGTGCTGCCACCCTCTCCTTGAGGAAAGCCGCCCGAAGATGTTCCTGATTCGTCGCAACCGCGAGGGTGACACCACGTCGCTCCAGATCGTTGACCTTGCGCACGACGTCGTCGTTGGGTACGAAATCGGCCTCAAACCAACACACCAGTGCGTCTTCGACATCGATGTCCCAGCGAAGACTGTGCAAGGCCGCGCTGAGCGCAGGAACAATGTCACGCTTGCCGACGATGATGTCATCCCAATACGGCTCGAAGAATGCTTCACGAAGTTCATCAGCATCAACGTTGAAACGACTCGAAAACTCGTACTTCCACGAGCCCCGTCCCCCGCGCATCGCATCGAGTAGAACGCCATCGACGTCCAGAATGAGCCACGTCATACTGAGAGATTCCTTAGTGGCGGCACCCATTACCATCAACAGACATTACGATGAATACGGTCCCTTCGAAAGACGGTGGATTTGTCTGTTTGTCCAATTCTTCTGGGCAACACACGCTAGAAGAGCGCGAAGCGTGCTCGACGCGGCGACAAAGGACACCTAGACCTTTCGAGGGATCTGGCGGCGAACGGTCGTATGTCCAGTTCAAATCAGTGGAGGAACAATGACGAAATCTAGAACTTTGCGAACCAGTCTCGGTGTCTTCGCGACGGCCGCCTTATTGGTGAGCACCGGGGTCGTGGGCGCGGGCGCTGCGGCGGGACCCAAGTTGAAGGTAACTCCCTCGACGAACCTGAAGAATGGCGCGACCGTGAAGGTGAGCGGCTCTGGATTCAAGAAGGGTGATTCGGTGTACGTCGTCGAATGCCTCGTTGGCGCCAAGGGCGTCGCTCAGTGCAACGAGTTTGGCGCGACGCCAGCCACCATTAACAGCAAGGGCATGTTGCCGTTGACCTCATTCAAAGTGATCACCGGAACCATCGGCAGCGGCACGTGCGGCACGAAGCCTTCGAATCTCAAGAAGTGCGACGTGAGTGTCGGTAACGCGCAAGGCACCGACTCAGCCGTCTTTCCGATCGTCTTCAAGTAAGCGCACCGGGACCAGTGAGGTCGTTGGCGCCTCGCCGGACCGGGCCATCAGGTGGTGCCGTAGGGCCGCCGGGGTATGAAGGAGCGTATGGACAATCCTCGTAGGTGGCGGGGAATACCCGAGATGTACAGCGACGCGCAGGCGTATTCGGAGCGTCGAGGTTTTTCCACGCACTTCGGCTTCCTGGCGCTGCTCGCGATACTCTTCCTCACGTTTCTCGACAACACCATCATCAGCGCGGTGTTGGCCAACGTGCAGTCCGATCTGCACGCGGGCATCGCGGACCTGCAATGGATCGTCGGCGCCTACGCACTTACCTTCGCGAGTCTCATGCTCATTTGCGGCTCCCTAGGCGACAACTACGGACGCAAGCGCATCATGATCATCGGCGTCGGCGTGTTCTGCGCGGGTTCGATCGTCTGTGGCCTCGCGACGTCGTCGATGATGCTCATCATCGGCCGGGTCATCATGGGCATCGGCGCCGCTGCTTCAGAACCGAGCACGCTCTCGATGATCCGACATATCTATCCAGATCATCGGCAACGCGCACGAGCCCTCGGATCATGGGCCGCAGTGTCAGGACTCGCCCTCGCAATGGGACCGGTGATAGGCGCCACGCTGGTAGGCGTCTATTCATGGCGCGCAATTTTCTGGGCGAATCTGTTCTTTGGCTTGCTCGCAATGATTCTCGCCGGCATCATGCTTCCCGAAACTGCTGACCCGACTCGAACACGACCCGACTACCCGGGGTTCGTCGTTGGAGCCATTGTTCTAGGGACCGCCACCTACGCGACTATCGCGGGCGAAACGGCGGGCTACTTTGCAAATTGGGTCATCGCGCTCTACGTGATCAGTGGCGTAGCCCTCGCGGTGTTCATTTTCGTTGAGTACCGCGTGCGCCACCCGATGGTCAACCTCTCGTACTTCCGGCGCAGACCGTTCGCCGGTTCGACGTTTATCGCCTTCGCGAGTTACTTCTCGATCTTCTCCATCTTTTTCTTCGTGGCGCTCTATCTCGAGATCGTGGCTTCAGTCAGCGCGTACAACCTCGCGGTGGACTTTCTCCCTCTGCTCGCGGGCATGGTGATCGCGTCGCTCTACGCCGGCCGTTGGGTCGGTGCCGTGGGAACCAGGGTCCCCATGATGGCGGGTTGCGTCGTCGCCGCCGTGGGAGTTCTGCTCACCGATATCTACATTGGACCAGGAGCCAGTATCGGCACCGTTGGCTGGACCATGGGTATCGCCGGTGTCGGCTTTGGCACGCTCGTCGTGCCGGTCACGTACTCCGCGCTCGCCAGTATCCCCTCGGCTCACTCGGGAATGGCCGCCTCGGCGACCAACACCAGCCGTGAGCTCGGCGCCGTCGCCGGTGTGGCGATTCTTGGTTCGATCGTCAACGGGCAACTCACGGTCAATCTGACGGCACGGTTGATCGCGATTCACATTCCCGTCCAGTTCCGTTCGGAGATCATTACTGCGGTCACCACGGGTTCGATCAATGCCAAGGCCAAGGGTCTGAGCGGCCAGACGAGCAAAGCCGTCGCCACGATAATTCACAACGTTGTGAAAGCTGCGTACGCGGCCTTCACCCATGGTCTCAACTTGGCACTCACGATCTCTTTTGCGCTCTTGCTACTCTCAGCCGTCGTGTCCTACGTGACCGGCACCAAAGATGGCAGCCAGATGTACCCCGAAGACGCTGTGTGAGGAAAGTGTCCGCAAGACCGGTTCCCACCGCAAGCAATCAGTCCAGAGGTTCGAATTCTGCCGTGAAGTGACGCAAGGCCTTGGGTTCGTGGACCATTCGAAGCCCTCGCAGACTCGAGGCGTCCTCAGCGACCGCCTTGACCACTTCGATGACGTAGTCGATATGACTTTGGGTGTACGTGCGACGCGGTATCGCGAGGCGCACCAACTCCATGGCCGCTGGCTTCTCGGAGCCGTCGGGTTGACGCCCGAACATGACACTGCCTATCTCGCAACTTCGAATGCCCCCCATGACATAGAGCGCGACCGCGAGCGACTGGCCCGGGTATTCCAAGGCGGGGATGTGGCCCAGCAGGGCGCCGGCGTCCACGTAGACGGCGTGCCCGCCGATGGGCTTGACGACCGGCACGCCCGCGGCGTCGAGCGCATCGCCGAGATACGCCGTTGACTTGATTCGGTAGCGAAGGTAATCCGGGTGCACTGCTTCCTTGAGACCTTGCGCCAAGGCTTCGAGGTCGCGACCAGCGAGACCACCGTAGGTGGGAAAACCCTCCGTGAGGATCAGTACCGTGCGGCACTGCTCGGCCAACGCATCGTCGTTGAGCGCGAGCCACCCCCCAATGTTCCCGAAGGGGTCCTTCTTGGCACTCATGGTCATCCCGTCGGCGAGAGACGCTATCTCTCGAACGATGTCAGCTATCTCGCGATTGCCCTGGCCGGGCTCGCGTTCGTGGATGAACCACGCGTTCTCCGCGAAGCGGCACGAGTCGAGGAACAACGAAATGCCGTAGCGATGGCACGTCTCACTCACCGCACGAATGTTGGCGAGCGACACAGGTTGGCCTCCGCCAGAGTTGTTCGTAATGGTGAGGAACACGACGGGTACGTCCGCAGCTCGCGTCGAGAGCAGTTTCTCCAATTCGGCCACGTCCATGTTCCCCTTGAAGGGGTGCAAGGTCGAGGCTTCACGACCTTCGGCAATAACCAGGTCGACCGCTTGTGCTCCCGACGCCTCGACGTTTGCTCGCGTCGTGTCAAAATGCGTATTGTTCGGCACGACGCGTCCCGCGCCGCCCAACACCGAAAAGAGGATCTTCTCCGCCGCTCGACCCTGATGGGTGGGAATGACGTGCTTGAAGGGAAAGAGATCCTTCACTGCGGCTTCGAATCGGAACCACGACGGTGAACCCGCGTAACTCTCGTCACCGTGCTGTATCGCCGCCCACTGGTCGCGCGACATGGCACCCGTTCCCGAATCGGTCAGGAGGTCAATCAAGACGTCTTCGGCGTGCAGGTTAAAGAGATTGAACCCAGCATCCTCAATCGCTCGACGCCGCTCGAGTGGCGTAGTCATGCGTAACGGCTCCACCGAGTGGATGCGGAATGGTTCGATAATTGTTGAAAAGACGTGCTCCATCTGACGATGGTAACCCTGTGCCACGAGGCTCGGGCCGTGACCTAAGTCACGGAACACGCGACAGCTACGGGTCCCCAACGTCAAGAAACCTTCATGTCGAAGTCCAAATTGTGCCTATATTCTCGTGGACAATGAGTGTCCCTACGCGTGCGTCGCTTCGACTCACCACTCGAATGGTGATTTCCGTTGGAGTGGTACTCGCACTGCCATCGCTACTTGTTGCCACCGCGACCGCGACCGGATCGGCTACCACCACCACAACCATCACTGCCTCCAGCATCTCTACGACCTCGACGGTGCCCGGATCGACCACCACGACCCTCGCTGGATCGACAACGACGACCACGATCGTTCCGGTGAACACCGTCCTGCCCTGGCCGGCCCAGGACAGCGCGGCGCTGGCGATACCCAGTGTCGGTGTCACGGCGCAGTCGACAAACCAACCCCGTGTACCCATCGCGAGCTTGACCAAACTCATGACCACCTGGGTCGTGCTCCAGAAACTTCCCCTGGCCCTCAACCAGAGCGGACCATGTCTCACCGTTAACGCTAAGGACGTCGCCTTTTTTCATCAGAACCTTTCGATTCAAGAGTCCACCGTCAAGATCGTCGTCGGTGAGAGATTGTGCGAGAACACGTTGTTTCGCGGACTGTTCATACATTCAGCGGGCGACTACGCCGAACTGCTCGTTCGCTTGACCGGCATGAGCAACGCGTCCTTCCTCGGTGCCATGAACGCCGATGCGGCGACCCTCGGGCTCACCCAGACGCATTACGCGGACTACACCGGCATCTCACCGGGCGACCTCTCAACCGCTCGCGACGTCGTGACGCTCACGGTTGACTTAATGACGAGTCAACCGTTCCTCGGTCCCATCGTGACGCTCGCGAGGGTCCACCTGCCCGTAGCTGGCTGGGTCGGCTCGTACACGCCCTACGTCGGCACCGACGGCGTCGTGGGAGTGAAGTCGGGCTACACCTTGGCCGCAGGCGGGTGCGTCGCCATGGCGATCAACATAACGCTCGGCGGCATTGTCGTACCCACCTACGAGGTGGTCCTCAGCCAGCCCGGCGCAAATGCCCTCAATGTCGCCGGTCTCCACGGACTCGAATTAATGCGGGCACTTCGACCTTCGTTGGCGCTGGTGAGAACCTCTGGCGTGAAGTCCATCACGTGGATTGGCTCTCCTGCACTCGTCACGCCAACGACAACAACGACCACCACGACCACGACCACGACCACTTCGACGACCACGACGATTCCAACGATCTAGCGGTTGGGCTGAACCTCGAACTGCTACTGGCCCTGAGCCGCGTTTGCCTTTGAAGCAGACCTAAGGCCGGGCTTCGTGCACGGTCCCGACTCGGCATTTACGCAGATGGTATACAGATTGGTCTTCACGCCCTTGACGTCCGCCCCTTTCAGGTTCGCGCCCTGGATATTCGCACCCGACAAGTTGGCGCCAGTGAGGTTGGCGTTCTGGAGGTCATCGGACTGAAGGTCGTCGCCACTCAAATTCTTCCGTGAAAGATTGCAACCAGCGAGATTGACGTTGGTCACCGAAATATTGCAGTCCTTCGACGCGACAAATTTCGCCACCGTTGCCGAGGTGCCACAAGAACCCAATCCAACGCCAGCCGCCAAGAGCGCGGTGACCAGCACGAGTCTCTTCATCTCAATGGACCCCCTGGGTGGCGAGCAGCGAAACGATCTGGGCGACCGAGGAGACCTTCACCGAAGCCGACGCCGACGGGTCATCGGGAATGATCCACTTCAGTCGTCCCTTGGCACTCACGACGTACATGTAGTCGTCGTGGATGCTCATGGCGTCGGTGCGGGTCATGGTGACGCCGATTCCGTACTCCGACCAGACCTTGCTCGTCGTAGCCAATTTCCCGGTCACGAAATAGAAGTTCTTCACGTTGCCGATGTGGTGGATGGCAATGAAATGTCTCACGTTGGCGAGAGTCTCGTGGTACGGGTCGGCGGCAACCGCGACGATGTCCAACTTCGCGTTCTTGGAAAGTTCCGAACGGACTTGGGCGACTTGACTCGCGAGCAACGGGCAGTCAGTCCAGCAGACCGGATCGAGGAAGGTGATGAGGGTCACGTAGCCTGGGTGTTCTCCCAGTGAGTAGGTCTTGTCGAACTGGTCGGTCAAGGTGAAGCGTGGCGCCACGGTATTAAGAGGTGACACTGAACCATTCTGTGCCAGGAAGAAGGTATTCTCGGCGCTCGCCACAGTGGCGGCGACGAACATCGACACGGCACTGGTGAGCATCATGGCGGCGGCGAATGTAGCCACGACGGCTCCGACGCCGCTGGTCATCTCGGGCCGAAGTCGTTGTTTTCGCGCGGGCGCTTGCTCGAGGCGAGGCATCGCGCACCACGCCAACACGGCCATGGGAAGCAGCGAGTTGAAGTCCGTCGAAAGCCCTCCGTAGAGCGCGGCGTCCTCGGCGACGACCCAAAGGATTAGGCAACCGACAACTGCGGAGTACACGGGCCAATTCCGGTGGTTTCTCGCGGCGAGCCACAAGCCAATGCCGGTGACCAAGAGCCAGAGGATGATGACGATATTGAAACCACCCCCCATACGTCCGCTGATCACTCCGCCTTCACGGACCACCCACGCCAAGGGGTGGGGCTGGGCGATGCCCGTCATGGACTTGGTCATCGCGGTGAGTGCGTTCGAATTGCCCCCGTGCCAGAAACCCGCAGCGGGCAGGGATTGGAAGATGATGGCGATGAGGAACAACAGGGAAAGGAACCTGAGGACAAAAGGGGAGAACGAATCGCGGAACCGCTCATTGCTAACGAAAAGCCAGAGCCCCGCCACGACGTAGAACAGCGTGGCGCCCGGCCATCCGAACAAGATGGTCGCGCCACGAGTAAATATGCCGCCCGCACCATTGCCAATCAGCCAGATTCCCCCCGCCCAGATCGCCGACACCAGCGCCGCCCATCGTCCGGTTCGACCCCGCGACACCAGAATGATCAATCCGAGCCCCACCTGGAACCAGGCAACACCAGTCGCCAGTGCGATGGGATGGGCGTTCCAGACATTGACACCGTGGATCATCAGTGAATGGAGCCACGATGGCGTTCCCGCCGCCATTGGCCGTACGACGTTGTTGGCGAGTCCGAGTGGCATCGAGCCCTGGAACTGCAAGATGCCATCGACGAGCCAGATCGCGCCGAAGGTCCAGCGAAGATACGTACGAGCACGTGGCTCTTGGATACCTTCAGGAAGGATATTGAATCCAAGGATGTTCTGGGTGGCGATAAGGGCCACTAGAAACAGAAAAGCCACTGCGCAGATCCACAGCGTGCCGGTGACAAAAAGTGCGTGTCGAAAGAGATGCACTACGAGAAAGCTCGTCAGGTCAATGGACCGCGCATACATGCCAGACATAAGCAGATTCCTTAACGAATTAATCTAAAAACCGTCTCAACGCCGCGTCAAAGGCACCGCCGTGGCAAATGAATTCGAACTTTGTGAAGAGTACACCGTAATGGAACGATCGAAATATCCAACGCCCCCGTTGAAATCGCCAAAGAACTTACTCAACCTGATTGAGGTGCTCGCTTTCGCTCGAACCATTAAGCGACGCTACGCGCTGTGCCCGAGCCTCTTGGAACTCCTCGGCGCTCATGTTCTGGTGGCGTCGAAACAACGTGGACAAGAAGTCGGACCCGTTGTTATCGGCCATCGACCTTTGAAATGCCGCGGAGAGCGCTGGGAAGCACCAGAAGTCGCCACACACCCAAAGGATCGCTGCTCCAATCTGCTGGTCCGCGAACCTATTGAGCGTGATGACCTGCATGGACATGCCCGGCATAGAGCCCATGCCGTGCATCGCGCTACCAAAGTTGTACCAAGCAACCGACGTGAGGAAACTCAAGATTATGGCGATCAGAGTCATGACGAGGTTGGTGACGAGTAGCGCCCCCACTTGACCAAAGGGCGAAAGAGTCGGACGAAAAGGCGCCGACGGAATGAATTGGAACCAGAACAGCAAGCCCGACAGGAAGAACGTCGAAAGCATCAACCCAATATGCAAATCCGCGTTATCCATGATGGGATTGAAGATTCCTGGAACCATCCACACCACCATGACCACATTGAAGAAAACAACGGCGAACAACGGCGATATGAGAAACGCACCAACGACTCGAAGCGGGTGTCGTCCAGATCTCAAAAAGAGTCGCCGTAAGAGCCGCCGACGCAAACGCACCGGCACCGAATGCACCAGAGGAAGAACTGGGGCACCGGCAACATAGAGGGCAGGCGCAGCCAGCATGACTGCGACGTGTTGGATCATATGAATCCAGAAGTACTGCATTGCCCAGTACTGAAGAGGTGACACGATGCTGAGCGCCCACACCGCGAGACCGGCGTACGTCATCCACATCCTGCGCCGCCTTCTTCGTGCGTGCGCTGAAATTGAGCGGCGATTGAGGGAGCGCAGCCCGCGCTCGTGGATCATCCCAATAACCACGATGGCGACGCCAAACCATGGATAGCCCCAGTTTGCGGTGAAGTAACTCAAGACTCGTGTCCCGCGATCACCCTGCTGACCCACCAATCCTTCGTCACCGTCGGGCTCAATGCCACGTGCCTGAGCAGCCCTTGATCACTCATTGTGGGACTTTATCGCAGACTCGAAAAACTGAACGCGGGCACCATCGTCCCCTCCTCAGAAAGATCGTCGCCCACCACTTAGCCGCTCGTCTCGATGAGTTACTGGCGCTGCAACACTCTTTGCGAAAATGCCGGAATCCTACAAGGGCGTCCCAGGAGCGACCACCCACAGCGACACATCAAGGTACGCGGGTCACCGAAGGTTGGTCGGAAAACTCGGCACGAAGACTCCGCCCCATAGTGGTTTTACTGAGACCTAGCGTTTTCTCGATCGAAGCTCGGCCAACCGCACGGTGATGAGTTGTCGTACGAGTTCATCGCTCAGCGGCGAATCGATTGTGAAGCGAAGCGCACTTTTGGAACACGAATAGGCGGAGAGTTCTCCACTTAATTGGCTCAGCACCGATCCGCTGAAGGGAAGGTAACTCATGTGGTTCTTAAAGGATGCGAATCCTGCGACCACTCCTCCCTCTAAACGAAACGCTGGTACGCGATACGAAATACACTGCTCCGATTCAGGGATCACGCTCAATATTGACGATCGAAGACGGGTGAGTATCTCTCGCTGACGTGCGGGGACCGTTTTGAGGTATCGATCAATATCCAAAGAACTCAATTTCGTCTTCTCCCTACGCCATTGCGAACTTCTTTCATTCCCATATTCAGTGAGCCGGTGCACCGTTGTTGGTCACCGGACCCTCACTAGACCAAGGAAAATCAATCCACCGGTCAGTCTTCTTCCATGAGTAATCCGGTACGATCACCGACTGCGGTTTTTCGTACAGCACCACCGATCGAACATCGCGAACCGATTCGGCACAAAAATCCATCACCATTTTCAACGTATGACCGGAATCGGCTACATCGTCAGCGACGAGGACAATGGCACCTGAAAGATCAATCTTGTTCGGCACTGGAGGCAAAACTATGGGCATCTCAAGGCGCTCGTCGACGCCGGTGTAATACTCGACGCTCATCATGAAGGCGTTCTTAACGCCAAGCGCGTAGCCAAGACCCGCTCCCAAGAAAAAACCGCCTCGCGCAATCGATAACACGATATCGGGGGCGAATCCAGTCTCACATATCCGATGAGCGAGCTCTCGCGTCGCGCGGCCGAAATCCTCGTACGTCATTACTTCACGCGAATCCATGGACTAAACGGTAGACCATAATCTGCTATCGCCGCTGTGTGAAGCGGCGGCGGCTTGAGGAATGAATTTGGAAGGGTCTGTCTAGGAACCTACCCTCTATGCGAATCTCCCCCACGAAACCACTCGTTGTTATGAAAGAGTTCAGCGAACAATTTCGAAATAGATTGCACCATCAGCAACTGGCGACTCGCCCTTGACTTTCTGCAGCATCCGACGAGGCGAGATGGTCAACAACCACATGATCCGATACTTGCGGCGGACCGAACGCTCAACTTCCAACGCCGCAGTACCTTCGAGCACCTCTCCTCGACCTTCGAATGTCGTGGCACCGGCGAGCGCACGACCGCGAATGTCGCAAGGTGTCACCACGACTCGTTGATCGCGGGTCAGACGCTTTGCCTTCCATGTGCCGAGGCCCGTCGTAAATGCATACCCATCTCGAAATGGAACGACCCAAGTGGGCGTCGTTACCAGGTTCCCGTCTCGCCGATACGTGCCGAAGGCAATGTACTTCGCTTGATTCAATTCATCCATGGAAATCCCTGCTCGTCACTTTCACTTCAGTGCCCCCGGCAGGATTCGAACCTGCGCACACGGTTTAGGAAACCATTGCTCTATCCCCTGAGCTACGGGAGCGTTGTCACTTTGCTCCAATTTTTCCACACTCTTCTGAGCGGTCGAGAAGTCGCAGCGAGACGCTCCGATGTTACAAGTTCGAAGTTCTGAATGGATGAGGACGGTCACTTCGGATAAGAATCGCGCAGTCTCGTGCTTCGTGGGCACACGGAACCGCCCTCGTAACATGCTGCTGCAGTGTGCTCGGTGAGGTCATCGCGCTGCCCAAGACTTAAGCAAATTCATTTCGACGATGAGGATGAAGAAGTTGACACTGTGAGAAACGCAAATTCGGCGGCGATACTCATGATTCCGCGATTTCTAGCCATGTGGAGTTATGACATAAGTACAGTAACTCACGCCTTGCGTGAGTTATAGGTCAATTGGTTAACATAGCGGTAACTCACGCCTTACGTGAGTTTCTGATATACTGCTCGTAGGAGGTATTGATGACCCGTCAACTCGAATTGCTCGACACCTTACTTTCAGAGGGCCAAGACGAGTTCACGTTCGAGAACGCCAGAGCCCGCCTCAAAGTATCCACCGAGGCGACGGCGAACTTCCTCGCACGGCTCATCAACAAGGGCCTGGTCGACAAACTCGCAAGAGGTCATTACGCGATCCGGCCATTGGGTGCTCTGGGGACGTCGTTGGCAACGGAGGACCTCGGTGTTGCTGTCGGGGCGGCGTTCGAAGGCCGCGACCACCGGATTGCCTACCTAAGCGCCTTAGGCGAACTTGGAGTGCTGACTCATCCGGTCCGGACGATCTACGTCGCGTGCACGGAACGGGTTCGATTCTCAACCGTAAGCCGCAGACCTCTTCGTCTCGTAATGGAGAAGCCAGAGACAATTCACCTGGAAGCCGAAGCTGCCAAGAACTCGTGGCGCTCGTCGCTGGAGCGAGCACTGTTTGAATGCGCCCTCCGTGTGGACCTCGTCGGAGGTTCGGAGCGTCTTGCGGACGTTATCGCTTCTGGATCGCGAGATGCGGATTCAGTACGCATCGCGCAGTTAGCGAACGACTTCGGCGCGCGCGGCCTCGCCGCAGAACGGCGCCTCGCCTCCATTACGACGGCTCTCCAGTTGCCACTGATACTTACTCCAAAAGTGAGTAAGCAGCAACAAGTGATCCGGTTAGATCCGCGAGATGACCGGGTCGCGTGGACGGACCCACGATTTCGGGTGGCATGGAATACGACGATCGAAGAGCTGCAAGCGGTCGTTGGGAACTAGCGATGCTGACACGGTTTGCAATCACGCGTCGGGCCGACAATGATGGCGTTGACGCGTTTGTTGCGGAACGAGACTACGTCCTTGCTCACATCGTCGCTCAACTCCACAGAGCGAAGCCGCCAGATGGTGGACAACTCGTCTTCAAGGGCGGAACGGCCCTTCGTCTTGTGCACATCGGTGACTACCGCTACTCAGCGGACCTGGACTTCACCATCATCGGCGCTAGTGCCAGCGCAGCGACTTCCTCAATGGTCGAGGTGCTAGATGCCGCACGCGACCACTCGGGTCTCCCAATTCTCGAACTCACCGATGCCGGAAACCGAATTGCCTACGTAGGACCATTGGAGGCCCGCAAGCCGCGACTTCTCAAATTGGATATCTCTGACACCGAGGTTGTAGCCACGGTGGAGCAGCGCACAATTCTCGACGGCGTGTGGTCGGATCTCCCCGAGGCTTTACCATTCGCCGTCTACACCATCGACGAGATTGCGGCAGAGAAGCTGCGCTGCATCATCCAGCGTGTCGAATGTCGAGATTTGTATGACATCTTTCGACTTGTCGAAGACATGGGTGTGTCTCTCGGTGAAGTACGCCTGCTGTTCGAGCAGAAGGCGACAGCAAAAGGTCTGGATCCGGCGACGTTCGCCGACAAGTTTGCTGATCGGATCAATCGGTACAAGGGCCGATGGAGCCGAGAGATGTCCGACCATCTTGCCGAACCACCACAATTCGACGACGTAGTGCGTGTTGTACGGCGGCACCTGAGAGCGGCTGAACTCCTAACGAACTGAGCGCGTCGTCTCACTGCGCACGCCAGGCGTGTGACGCAACGTGCCCATCCAATTCCTTCGAAGGAAATGAAGAATCGTCAGGGAGTCAACCCCTTTGATTTGCTCCAATCTTGCTCCAATGTTCCGCGACGCCACGGAATGATTACCCAGGCGGACCCAGTAAAACACTGGAATGCCCAGCGCTTACGCGCATTTGCCACACGAATCTTCGGATTAGGAAACCATTGCTCTATCCCCTGAGCTACGGAAGCGGGACTTCCGCGCTTTACTCCGCCAAGAGCTCCGCGCGTAAATCGCCCCTAAGCCTAGGCGCCGGACATCGATGCCGAAAACGAAGTGGGCAAGAAATCCTTGCACAGGCCACTATGACCTGTCCGGCACTCGGTGTATTTGTATTTAAATATCCTTGGCGAAGAGAACTCATCGCTTCAGTACCCGGCACTGGGGGGAAAGTTGTGAAGGATATCTCGCACGTCGCCCGAAGTGGACGGCAACACACCACACGGCTCGTTAGTGCTGCATTGCTTCTTGCGGTGTCGCTCGTAGGGCTCGTCGGTGGCAGCGCCACTGCTTCAACGACAACGTCAGGATCGCTCGTCTTTACTGGAGCGCTGAAGGGAACCCTGAAACTCGGTTCGAACAGTGGATGTGACGCCAGCACCAACGGCGTCACCTTGAGTTCGTTCACGACGACCCTAAAGTCCAAGAAGTTCAAAACGTGGTCGGTCACTGTCTACGTAACCAAGCTCGGTACTTACAAGAAGTTCGCGTTCGGCGTTGACTCCTTCGTGCTCGACACCAGTAACTACACCGGCTGGGTGGCGACGAAAGGGTCGATGACCGTCATCGCAACTTCAGGCTCGGTGAATCTCACCCTCGGCGGTCACGAAGGCGAGGCCACCGGCACGGTCCACGTCGCTGGCACCTGGAACTGCGGCTCCTGACCACCGCAGAAGCCTCAACCGAATTTCAGAGTCTTTCGATCTTGGACGGTCGAGGCTTCACTGTTGAGCGGAATTGTGTGGCGGTAGAAATTGTGCGGTGTCCGGCGCGTCGTCGATCGTCGGCATGAGATAGCCAAAGAACGCCGTCGCCGCACCGAGGAACATCAGCACCATGCCAATCAGACGCAACGAATGGGCGTAACAGAAGAATCCCCCAATCCCTCCGACGACCACGCCGATCAGGCCCACCGTGGCGGCGATGCGTTCGACGCGCCCCTCGCGCGACGCCAGGACCACGATGACGAGAGCGCCAAATCCGAGAACGCCGCCGAGGGCGCCGTGCAAGAGCGTGACGACTTCGCCCTGTCGGATCACCCAACCATTGGGACGATCGAAGGGCACCATCAGCAGTTCGACGAAACCGATCAGCATTTCCGCCCCCACGAGCAGCATCATCGTCGTCCAGGCTCGCCGGCTGATGGCGGGCCGATTGAGCGGATTCGCCGTCACGGTCGCACGCGCGAACTCAGCGTTCCGTACCGGAGCGAGACGGACTAACGCGTTATAGGTCACCAAGGCGATTATCAGATGCATCAACATCAGGACGAGGACGGCGTTCGTCGGTTCACCCTTGGCGAAGAGGTAGAGGTCGGGAATCCACAACGCCAGCATCACCGTGATGGCCAGACGAAAGAACAACCAACGCGGTGACGACGTCATCCTTGTGACAACAAACCACGCGGCACACGCACCGGCAACGCCGACGACGGTCAACGTGCCGTAGTCAATGAATCGGAAGTGCGCGTAGCCATTGGTCGAAGGAAACGTACTCGTCGCCCATTTCACCAGGCCAACATCGGTCAGGAGCGAGACTGCGATCGAGAGGACCGAAATCAACAAGACCCTCTGCCAAGATGGTGGCGCGCCAGACGGCGACGAGTCGAGCCGAAGTCGGGCGAGCGTCCGCTCAGTGCGCGCCAGAAGCGTCACGACGCGTGGCCATCGCGAGGCAAGATTCGCGATGTGTGTGTTTCTTGGCCGTCCGTCTCGAGAAGGAATGCATTCACGACTTCGAGGTAACGCTCGCGCTCCTCAATGAACGGCATGTGGCTGGACGACTCGAAGATCTCCCACCGAGCACCTTGAATAGCGTCGTAGAAAGGTTGCACGGTGCGCGGCGTGGCCTCGTCGTGACGACCGGAAAGAAGAAGCGTTGGCACGGCAATACGGTGGACGCGATCTTCGATCGTCCAGTTCTTGAGTGTTCCCACGCAGTGGAATTCATTGGGACCATTCATGACGTTGTAGACCGTCGTGTCACGCGACATGAACTGGGTCGTTCGAACCAGTTCAGGTGGGTTGGGCACGACGCGACATACGTGCTCGTCGTAGTAAACCTGCGTCGCCCGCTCGTACTCGGGGTCATTGGTCGTCCCCGCCGCCTCGTGGCGATCAAGCACCTCGGCGACAGCAGGGTCCATTCTTGAGCGCAGCACTTTCGCCTCGCTGGACCACAACGCCATCGACGCCGGTGAATTACTCAGGATCAACGACCGAAGCCCCCGCGGTTCGCGAACGGCGTGTTCAGCGCCGAGCATGCCGCCCCAGGACTGACCAAGCAAGTGGTAGTCGTCAGCAATCCCGAGGCCCTCGAGGAGATTGTTGAGTTCACGCAGAAACAGGTCAACGGTCCAGAACTCCTTGCCCTTGGTCGGTAGCAGCGTCGATCTTCCGCCCCCCACCTGGTCGTAGTGAATGACCGCCCGGCCGCCTTTGGCAACATCAGCGAGGTTTTCCAGGTAGTCGTGTGAACAACCCGGGCCCCCATGCACGACCACGAGAGGGGTGAGACCTGAGTGGAGTTCGCCCGTCACTCGATACCACGTCGAAAAACCATCGAATGCGAGGAAACCCTCCGTTGAAGACCCGACGACCATCGCACGATTCTACGAGCGACGCGAGGGTTGCTGGCCGCGAGCATTCTTAACCATTCCTTAAGCATTCCTAAGGGAGGCCTCCATGTCTGGGTGGAGTATTCCTGTCAGACCCACGAAAGGACTCTTGGTGAATGCTGTACGCCGAGGTATACGAAATACCTTCAGAAACTCCATGCGCACAGTGGGAGTCGTCGTCATCCTGGCGGTCGCCATCGCGCTCTCCATCTCAATGCTCATCGCCCGCGACGCGGTCACCAACAAGATCAACACGGTGCGGGCCTCGACGGGCAACACGATCACCGTCTCGCCCAAGGGCTTCTTCGGTTTCAACGGGGGTGGCACGCCGCTAAAGGAGAGCACGGTCAATGGACTGCTCTCGATCCCGAACGTCACCGCCGTCCAGGAATCACTGAGCGAGGAACTCACGAGTACCAAGACGTCACTCAAATCACCAACGCCGGCAGGTTTTCTCGGTGGTCAGTTCGGTTTCGGGTCGAGTGGCGGTGGTGCCGGCAGCGGGTTCGGTGGAAGTTCGACGAGCACGACGTTCTCCATCCCTGTTCGCGTCATCGGCACCAATAGCCCTGGCAACGCCGTTGTCGGAGGTGCCAATGGTGGCGGCACCGAGAAACTGACGTCGGGTGCGGCCTACAGTCCGACGTCCACGGCCGACGTCGCCATCGTGGGGAGCTCGCTCGCCAGCACCAACAAGCTCACCGTGGGATCCACCTTTACCGCCTGGGGCAC
>Ga0224532_1000024_pt1 | contig 34193 bp, 49 predicted proteins | sample 714E115metaG_FD_179902 | JGI IMG/M metagenome (GOLD analysis project Ga0224532, IMG submission 179902) | Peat soil microbial communities from Stordalen Mire, Sweden - 717 E1 1-5 | ecosystem: Environmental > Terrestrial > Soil > Wetlands > Peat | place: Sweden: Norrbotten County, Stordalen Mire... | reverse complement strand
CAGCTTCCCGCCGGCTGATCTTGACGGCGCGGGCATTGTCTCGCGCCGCTTTCCCCCGTTCCGAAAGGGCATCAAATGCCGAAAACGATCAAATTGCTTGAAGACCGCTTTGTTGCCGCCGACGGATTCACGGTCGAAAAATGGCTTAAGGGCGAAGTGCGCGAGAACGTGCCCGACGCCGTTGCGGACGATCTGACGCATCCGCTCACGCTTTCCGCCATTGAGGTGACGGGAAACGACAAAGCCGACGCGAAAGCCGAGGATGCGGCGCTCGCCGCCGCCGCTCAAAAGGCGGCTGACATCGCCGAAGCCGCGACGTTGCAGGCCGCCTCCGAACAGGCCGCTCTCAAGGCGGTCAAGGCTCCCCCGAAACTCTGAAAGGTCTCCGATCATGACCACTCCCAAAGAACGCTATGACGCCGCCGCTGCGGCGAACCACGACGCCTTGCAGGCGCTCTTGAACCATCGCGCCGCGCCGGCCGTCGATCTCGCCGCCGAACTGGCGCAGGCGAAGGCCGATCTCGTCGCTTTGCAGGCGTCCTATGATGCGCTGTTGAACGGCGTGGCGGACTATCTCGAATCCGCGACCGCGCAAATCGTCGCGGCTGAGGGCGTGGCGCCCGCGCCCGCCGAACCCGCGCCGGCCAATCCCGCCGCGCCGACCGCCGTGGCCTGACCATGCACAAGTCCTCGATTGCGCGCCTTCGCCTCGTAACCGACGCCGCCAGCGAACCGCTGAGCGTCTCGGATGCGCTGGCCTATGCGCGCATCGACGACACGAGCGAAAGCGCGGCGGTCACGCAGCTCATCAAGGCCGCGCGCCGCCGCGTCGAAAAAGAGACCGGCCTTGCGTTGATGACGCAGACATGGACGGCGGTTTTCGATCGCTGGCCGGGCAATGAGCAAAACGGCCTCGCCACGCCATGGTGGGATGGCGTGCGCGATGGGCCGATCACGACGCTGCTTGCGCAAACTGCCGTGCTGGAAATCCCCAAGCGCCCGTTTCAGGCCGTGACGAATTTCCAGCTTCGCGACGCCTACGGAACCATGACGACCGTCGATCCATCGATCTACCAGACCGAACAGAGCGACTATCGCGGGCGCATCATCCGCAAATTGGGCGCCGTCTGGCCTATCGTCATCATGGCGCCGTCCAGCGGGATCGAAATTACGTTCACGGCGGGCTTCGACGCATCGCCTTATTCGGGAGTGCCGGACGATCTGGTTTTCGCGATGAAGATCCTGGTCAAGCACTGGTATGACAGCCGCGACTTGCTCAACCAAGGCCGCGCCATTCCGACGCCGCACCTGCTCGAGGACGTGCTCGGCTCCTGGCGCAACATGAGGCTGGCGTGAGCGCCCCGAACCTTCGCGAGCGCGTCCGCTTCGATCTGCAATCGCAGGCCGTGGACGGCGCCGGCAATATCGTCACGACATGGACGGCGGTTGCGACCGTTTGGGCGGCGCCGACGCGCAAGGCCGCGCGCGAGGCATGGGTTGCAGGGCGCCCGGAAGGCATGCGCACCTTTGAATTTGTCACGCGCTGGCGCTCGGACATCGGGACCAATCATCGCATCTTCTGGCGCGGGCGCCGCTTCGACGTCAACGGCGTCGAGAACGAAGACGGACAGCGCCAGTTCATGACGATTTTCGCGACGGAACGCGACGCCGATGGCGATTCGGGCGATCCTTTCACGGCGGGTGCCGATTATCTCGCGACTGAAAGCGGCGCGATAATCACCGACGAAGCCGGCAACCCTATCAGGCTCGGGTGAAATCCATGAAAATGAAAACGATTTGCGTGGCGCTCGCGCTTGCGACGATGCTTGCGCCCGCGCACGCGGCGAATGTTTCCATCTCGACGTTGCCAGCGGCGGGCGCGCTTTCGGGCGCGGAGCTTGTGCCCGTCGACAAGACGGTGGCGGCGGTCCTGACGACGGTCCAGACGACCACGGGCGCCATCGCCGCGCTGGCCGCGCCTTCGATCGGTGTTGCGATTTCTGGCAGCACGAACGGCTACGGGCTTTATGTCGCGTCGAATGCGCTGGCTCAGTTCGCCTATGGCTCTGGCGTTTTCGCGGCGCTCGGGAACGCGGCGGGGGCTGCGGGCGGCTTCGCGCTCTATTCGGACGCGCGCATTTCCGGCGCGCTGCAAACGTCGGCGCTCGGGGCAGGCGTTTCGTCCGCGCTGGCTGCGGCGCTCAACGCATCGGGGGGCCTGACCGGCGTCAATGGCTCCATGACGGCTGGCGACTGCCTTAAATGGTCCGCCAGCGGCATTCAGGATGCGGGCGCGGCGTGCGGCGCTGGCGGCGGCGTAACCGGGCCTGGAACAACCGTTTCGGGCAACCTCCCGGCGTGGAACTCGACCTCAGGCGCATCACTGCTTGATACCGGCATCTCGGCGTCGAGCAATACGCTCACCGGAGCCAATTCCTCGGCGTTTGGCATTTTGGCTGGCGTTGGGCAGCAGCTAAATCTTGGTGGCAACGGAACTGCGTTTTACAAAATTAGCGCGGTCAATAATTTTGTCCCATTGACGACCAACACGGGCAATCTTGGTCTTGCTTCGTCGGCCTCTTGGTGGGCATCTGCCTCCGTACAAACCCTCTATCTTGAGGGCTCCTCGACCGGCTACGACACGATCCAATCAGGTACCAGCACAGGAACGTGGACCTATAAAACGCCTGCCGCGACCGGAACGGGCACCGATACGTTTGCAACCCTCGGCGCAGCGCAGACCTTCACCGGCGCTATCGGCCATTCATCCACAACCGCCTTTTCCGGCGCGGGCCTCGCCTCTCCACCGGCCAACACCACAACGATCCTTGGCGGAACGACGACATGGGCTCCGGGGACGAACGCGGGTGTACTCGGCATCGGCGGCTTGGTTTCGGCGCCTACATTCGGGGTCAACGGGCAGGGCGCAGTATATACGTCCGCCACAAACGGTTTAGTGCTCGGCGGGCAGGGATCAAATAACAACATTACTCTCACCAACAGTGTTGGATCGCCTGTCGCATTTGTTCCTTATGCCGGGTCCAGCCGTTTTATTATCTCTGGCCTTCAGTTATCTGGCTTCATGTACGCCTCTGGCACGGTGCCGACCGTTAATACTGGCACATGCACCACGCTTAATGCGGCCACTGGCGGTTCAATGGCCGGTAAATTCACCGTTAACACTACAGCATGTACAGTCGGTCAGACGGTCATTCTCGCTGGCTTTACAGCAGTTCCGAATGGCTATAACTGCGACCTGAAAGACCTTACAACCCCAACGGCGGTTTTCAACCAGACAGCGCTTGCAACGACAAGCGCGACATTCACGTTGGCAGGCGTTAACACTGGAACCGCAGACACGCTTACTTACAAATGCATCGGGTTCTGACAATGCTGAAACGGCTTATTCTTGCCTTCGCCCTATTCGCCGCATCGCCGGCCTTTGCGGACTCAATCACGGTTCAGATCGTCTCGGCCGTGCCCGGCGCCACTGGTACCCTCACGCGATCCATGACCCTGACGCAGGCGGACATGGGCGCGTTTATTGCGGGGATTGAGGCGGCGACGTCAACGGCCACGGCCACCACGGCGGCGGACGCATGGCTTGGGTCGATCAAACAGGAAGTCATCAACATCGCGCTTGGCAAGCAAAAAACCGATGCGCTTTCCGTCATCACGCCAATTGCGCCGCAGTAAATGACCGACATCACCATTACCTTGACCGGCTTGGACGCCGCGCTCCGCAAGATCGAAGGCGCGGCGGCGAAGATCGAGGCTGGCGCTCATGACGGACTTACGGCGGTTGCGTTCATGGCGCAGGCCAACGCAATTCGGTCTGTCCAGAAAGGCCCAAAGACGGGCATCGTCTATCAGCTTTACAACCCCAAGCGCACGCACCAGGCATCGGCGCCCGGCGAGGCTCCGGCGACAGACCTTGGCGGCCTCGCCATGTCCATTCTGGTTTCTGTCCCGCTCGCGGATCGTCGCGCCGTCGAGTTGGTTGCGGATGCGCCCTACGCGGTGCATCTTGAATACGGAACGCGGAAAATGGCGGCGCGTCCCTTCATGCGCCCGGCTGTCGAAAAGGTGTTGCCGAAAGCCGAGAAGATCGTCCGCGCATACGTTGACGCCGCTCTGAAAGCCTGATGGCAAAAATATCTTTCGGGATCAATTACGAGCTTCGCGGCGTCTGGCTGGACGAGGCGACCAAGGACGCCGTCGCGGACATCGGGTTTTGCGTGACGCGCGTGCCGCTGGACGATCTGGAATTCGAGCGGCGGCGCCAGTCCGGCGAATGGGAAGTGAGGCATTCCGATGGCAGCATCACTCCCGTTAGACGCAACTGCCGCGACACTGGCGGCGATCCGAACGGCGCTGCTGGCTGACGCGACATTGCCGGGCCTGCTTGCCGGCAACAAAGTAATGGTTATGGCGCCGTCCTCCTGTCCGACGCCGTACATTGAAATGAGCCCGTCAGGCGGCGATTATTCGACCGCGACCGAAGACGGCCAAGACCTCAAGATTGACCTCCATATCTGGCATCAACCGACTTCGCAGACGCCAGAAACCGCGATGGCCATGCAGATTATGGGGCTTGTGCGCCAGATTATGCACACGGCAAATCTCGCGCCAGCCGCGCCATTCCATTGCGTCTTTTGCAGGGTCACGAACCAGATCGGACCCTATCACGATCCTGACGGCGCCACGCTTCACGGCGTCGTCACGGTGCGCGTTGTCGTCGACCACGCCTGAAAACCCCTGAAAATCGGAGCATAAATCATGACTGCATCTGCGGGGCGTCTTTGGGCGCTGTCTATCCTTGTCGCCGGCGCCTATGTGGCCGTCGGCGGTCTGAAAACGCGATCGTTCACCGCGAACAACACCAACATCGACGTGACCACGGCGGACAGCGCGGGCCGCTGGCGCGAACTGCTTGGCGGCGCTGGCATCCAATCGCTGGACATCGACTTCGCCGGCCTCTGCCAGACGGACGCCGCTTACAAGACGCTGTTTTCCGCCGTCACGACCAGCGCGCTGCAAACCATCCGGCTTGTCACCAACGGCGTCCAGATCGACGGGACTTTCCTGGTCGATAATCTCAAGGCCGATGGCCCTTTCAATGAGGCCGTAACCTTCGAAGGCAAGCTTTTGTCATCTGGTCAACCCACCTTCACCTATTCCTGATCCTGACGCCTAGGAGCATCCCCCATGTCCGCCATCGCAATCCAGACTATCACCGTCGCAGGCGCCACGCCGTCCTATCAGGCCGCGACCGCGTCCGATACCATCCCCGGCGCGACGACCAACGAGCGCGTCTATATTCACGCGAAAAACTCTAACGCCGCGACCGCGACGATCACGATCAATCCCGTATCGCCTCTCACGGCACGCGTCCCCGGCGTCGGCGTCGTCGCAGTCCCGGCTATCGTCGTCACCGTCCCGGCGACGACTGGCGACAAGCTGATCGGCCCGATCCCCGCCGCCTACATCGACGCGACGGCCACGATCACGCTCGCCAATACCGGCGTCATCACCAATCTGACGCTGGCGGCGATCCTCCTGCCCGCGCAATCGGCGTAAGGCGGCGCGCATGGCGAACAGGGCGCGCGGCGAGGCCAAGATCACGCTTGGCGGCAAGGATTACGGCGTCGCGCTCGGATTGGGCGCGCTGGCCGAGCTGGAGGACGCTTTCGGCGTCGAGAACTTTGAAGACGCGCTGAATTTCGAGAAGCTTTCGGCGCGTCGGCTCACGAAATTCGTAACTGCGGTTTTGAAGGGCAACGGCATTGTTTTGACGGAAGAAATCGGCCTCGCCATCTTGCACATGACGGTTCCCGACTTCATGGCGTTTGTCGGCGACCTCATGGGCGCGTCTGGCCTGTCCGAGCGCCCGGAGGCCGAGGCCGGGAGCGACGACGCCCCTTTAGCGGCAAAGCGCGCTGGCAAGCGTGGATGAGGCTTGGCCTCGGCGCGCTGCGCTATTCGCCTGACGTGTTCTGGCGGCTTAGCCTGCCGGAATTTTTCGCCGCCGTTGACGGTCTTTTGGAAAGCAAGGGCGTGAAGCAGGCGGGTCGCGGCGTTCGCGGCGCTCCGTCGCGGGCGGAAGTCGATGCGCTGTTCGCGCGACTGGACGATGAAGGGCGGCTGAAATCATGACCGATGCAACCGTTGGCGCCATCAGCTACCAGTTCAAGGCCGACACTTCGAGCCTGAAAGCGGGGCTTGACGGGATCAAGGCGCAATTCCAGCAGGCGGGCGCGGCGGCAAAACAGCAGGGCCAGGAGCTTACCAACAGCCTGAAATCCGTTGAGGCGGCGGCGGCTTCGACGGCGGCGCGCATCAAGGACTTCGGCGAAAAGGTCGGAAACGCTGCCTATAATTACGGGCCCTGGACCGGCGCCAACGTCACCATCGTCCAAGGCGTCGGGACGGCGCTCGTTCAGGCGATGGCGCGCGCGACTGTTGGCGTGAGAATCCTCTCTATCGCGCTCGGAACGGCGGCGCTCGCCACGGTCGGACTTGGCGCAATGGTCCTGATGTCGCGGGAGACCATAGCCGAATTGGGCCAGCTTGACGGCGCGGCGAAACTGGCCGGCGTCTCTCTCCAGCAATTGCAAAACCTCCAGCGCGCGGCGGTCATGTCGGGCGGCACGCGCGACGGGATGACGACCGCGCTTCAGGGCATCGCCAAGGCGGCGAACGACGCGAGCCGGGATGAAAACGAGTTTTCCAAAATTCTCGACGCCAACGGGATCAAGCTCAAGGATAACGAAGGCAATCTGCGCTCGACCATGTCGCTTTTGGCCGATTATGCGAACCTCGTCCGCAACGCCAAGACGGAGCAAGACAAGCTCGTTCTGTTGAGCGCCATCGGTTCCGACAAGGACATGATTTCCTTTTTTGAACAGGGCGCGGAAAAGATCAAGGAAGTCCAATCCGCTGCGGAAAAAGCGGGCGCGGCCATCGATGACGGCATGGTCAAGAGGGCGCATGAATTCGACATCGGCTGGAAAACTACGATGGATAATTTTTCCATCGGTTGGAAGTCGGCCATCATGAATGTCGTCAGCTTGTTTGATAAGCTCCAGGCTAAAATGACGGACATCGGCAACTCCGATATTTTCAGGCGCCTTGTCGAATGGATGGATTCAAAGGGGTTGATCGATAAGCCCGGCGAAGGCTTTCGCGGCAAAGGTGGCGTCGGCGCTTCCGCCGATGCGCCGTGGGCTGGCGCTCTCGATACCGGCACAATTCCGGGGATGACGCCGACAGGATCGGCGTCGGCGGCGAAGGATGCGCTCAAGAAATATTTCAACCCAGCGTCAACCGTCATCCCTTCGGACAAAAGCAGCGGCGGCGGCAGCAAGGCGGCGAAAGACACGGCGGACGCGAAAGATAGCATCGACCGCTACATCGACAGCCTGAACAAAGCCAAAGATGTCGCACAGGCCGAATCCGAAACATGGATGCTATCGAACGTCGAGCGCGCGAAGGCCGTGGCGCTGGCGCAGGCCAAGGCGGCGGCGGATCGGGACGGGCTGACGCTGTCCGAGAAGCAAAAGAAGGAAATCGCCGACACTGCCGTCGAGACTCAAAACTTGCACGACAAGACAAAGGGCTTAGAGCAATCGTCGCAGGCGATGGGGGACGCCTTCGCGAATGCGATGGATCAACTGATCGTCAAGGGCGGAAAGCTGAACGACACGCTGAAAAGCCTGCTGCAAAACATGGCATCGTCCGTGCTCAAGGGCGCACTGATGGGAGAAGGTTCTTTCGCTTCGATCTTCGGCGGAGCTGCGGGATCGGGCGGATTGATCGGAGGCGGTCTCAAGTCGCTGTTTTCTGGCTTCAAGGCGGACGGCGGCCCAGTCATGGGCGGCAAGGCCTATGTCGTCGGCGAGCGCGGCCCTGAGCTTTTCCAGCCGAACGGCGGCGGCTCGATTGTTCCGAATGTCGGCGGATCGTCAGGCGGCGGCGCGCAACAGCATATCAACATCAATTTGGCCGGCGCGAACGGCGATGCGGCGATCATGCGCGCGGTCCAGCAAGGCGTATCGGCAGGCCTCGGGCATTTCTCCAGCGCCGTGCTTCCGGGCCGTATCAATGAAATCCAGTTGCGGGGTGGCTGATGGCGCTGTTCGATTCCGCCATCAACGCCAAAATGGCCGGGCGCGCGATTGGCGCCGTGCCGCTGGTCTTTTTCGATTTCGCAGGCGACCCGAAGCGCATGTGGCCGGGCTTCGGCACGCTCACGGTCGGAGGCTACGATTGGGACGGTTCAGGCGACTTCGGATCAATCGAGGGCCTCGCGCTCGCGACGACGGACGCGGCGCAAGCCGTGACTTTCACGCTGGCCGGCGTCACGGCGGAAATGCAGAGCCTCGCGGTAAATGCCTCGAACCTCGTGCGCGGGCGGGCGGTGACGGTCTATTGCCAGTTTTTCGATGTCACTGGCGACGTTCCAATGGCGCCGCTCGGCTCCATGCTGGCGATCTGGTCTGGCGTCATGGACGTGATGACATTCAAGGCGACGGGTCCATCCTCGCGCGTTATCACATTGACGGCGGAAGGCGAAAATGCGGACCGTCGTCGCGCGCCGTTCGGCCTGATAACGGACGCGGACCAGCGGTCCAGATATCCCGGCGACACGTCGATGAGATTTCGCCCGTTGATGAAATTCAGGATGCTGCGTCAGCCTTGGTAGATCGCCGATGGGCGGGCCACGGCTTAAGCCCGGCGGCGAGGGCCGCGCAGGCCAGCGCCATCGTTTGGTCTGTGCCGTCGCGCAGATAGTCGGAAATGCGGCTCGCCGGCTTGCCGAGGCGCGTGGCGATGTCGCCCTTGGAAAGGCCGCGCTCTTTCATGAGCGCGACGAAGGCGGCGAAGTCGGCGGGGGTCATTGGGCCAATTCCTGAACAAGGTCGTAATCGGCGGCAATGTGATGCTTGCGCCATCCGAGGCGGTTGGCTTCGATCAATCGGCGGCAAGCGGCGATGACCATTTCGTCGCGATTGTCTTTGGCTGCTTCAAGAACTTGCCAGACGATTTGCATTTTAGGGGACATTTGCTTGCTCCCGTTTGAGTGGAGGGCGGGGCCGAAGCCCCGCTTTTGGTTTCATTTGAATTGGGCGAGGTAGGCTTCAATCGCGGCCAGAGTTTCGGCGGCGGCTTGGCTGAGGGTTTTTTCGTTGGTCATTTCCTTGCTCCCTTTCGATGATTAAAACTAACACATTTGGAAATTTATGCAAGCGTTATTTTTACAAATGCGGAAAAAATAATGGATGCCCTGACAACCTACCTCCGCGCGGCAACGGGCGAGGCGTTCGACTGGTCCGGGCGGAATTGCATGATCTGGGTCGCGGACTGGATTGTGTCGCAGACCGCGCACGATCCGGCGGCAGGCTGGCGCACGGGCGAATTCGACCCGGCGTGCGTCGATGTTCGGGCCCTGGCGAGGGAGACAATGGCCGACTTCTTGACCACACAAAGCCCAAAGCGGGGCGACGTCGGCATTGTCCTGACGGGCTCGCGAGGCGAGGCGACTGCGGCGATCTGCACGGGCACGCGCTGGGCGGCGCTGGCTCCGCAGGGCCTCGCAGTAGCCGCGTGGCCCTGCGTCATGGCCTGGGCGATCTGATGCCCGAGGCCCTGACTATTATCCCTATCATCGTCGGTGGCGCGGAGTCGGCGCTGGGCGGCATTGGCGCCGCTCTTGGCGGGACCGCGCTGCTTGGCGGTAGCTCGCTGCTGACGACAGTTTCTGGCATCGCGCTGTCTGTCGGTCTGTCCTATGCGGCATCTCTGCTGACGCCGAAACCGGCGCAGCCAAACCAATCGACGCAAACGACGATCAACGAATCTACGGCCGCGCGCGTGCGGGGCTACGGCCGCGCCATGCTGGGCGGCGCGCGGATTTATTGGGACAACGTTTATTCGAGCGGGACATCGTTTCGCGCGTCGATCCTCGCGCATTGCTTGGGGCCAATCGACGCTATCGAGGCTTATATTTTCGACGATGTTTACGGGACATTCAGCTACGGATTTGCCTTCGGCTCCGCTCAGGCCGTCGTCAATTATGGTGGCCTTGTCACGGTCGAAACGCAGCAAGGCACGGGCGTCCAGACCGAGTCGGCTCTTGCGGCGACATATATCCCGGATTGGGCCAGCACGGATACGGCCAAAGGCATCTGCTACACGGTTGTGCTTTATCGATCGGTCGCGCAAAAAGACTTCTTGTCGTACTACAAGAATGGCGAAGCGACGCTCCGCGTGCTGGCGCGCATGGCGAAGGTCTGGGACCCGCGCGACGGCGCGCAAAATCCCGACGACACATGGGACAATCCGTCCACATGGGCATGGTCGCAAAATCCGGCGCTCTGCATCCTCGATTATCTGCGGCACCCGGACGGGCGTGGAAAAGATCGATCTCGCATTGACGTCCAGACCTTCATAGACTTCGCCAACCTCTGCGACGAATTGGTCTCGCTGGCCGCAGGCGGCGCCGAATACCGCTATCGCATCGACGGCACCTACACGCTCACGGATGAACCTGTCGGCGTCATGCAGCGCCTACTAGCGACCTGCGACGGAGAAATTTATCGCACGCCAGCCGGGCTGATCGGCATTCGCGGCGGAAAGTGGACCGATCCGACGCTGACCTTCGGCGGCGATTCCATCCTGGCCTTTTCCCTGACGCAGGGCGCGGGGAAAATGGTCACGTTCAATCGGACGACGATCACGTACACGTCGCCGTTGCACGATTTCCAGTTGATCGAAGCAGAGCCTTGGGTTGATGTTGTTTCTGAGGGTATTCTCGGCTCGCTGGCGACGTCGCTTCAGCTCGATATGGTCTCAAGCCCATCGCAGGCGCGGAGGCTCGCCAAGATCAACGCGGCGAAGGCCAACCCAGCCTGGGAAGGTCAAATCTCGCTAGACATTTCCGGCCTCAACGCCATCTGCGAGCGCATCATTACGGTGGCGTTCCCATCGGCTGACCTCGGCCTCACAGAAAATTTTTTTATCACCAAGGCGACGATTGCGGCGGACTATACCCGCGTGGATCTGGACGTGGTCTCGCTTTCGAGCGCGGCTTACGACTGGGCCCCCGCAGTGGAAGAAGGCGCGACGCCGTCGACAGCGCCGCCCGGATCGGTGACGCCGACAATCTCCGTCCCTGTTCTGACCGTTACCGTGGTTGCCGGAACCTATGGGGGCACTACGGCGCATTCGTTGGGCATCGTGGCGGCGACGCCGACGGACACGACTTTAAGCCTCGTGGTGCAATGGGCTTTGGCCGGCTCCGGCGCGTGGACGGAAATAGACCCGGCGCCGGGTATTTGGTCGGTGAATTCCGGCGTCGTCAGCGACGGCTATTCCTATGACATCAGAGCAAAATTCGTCGCACCTTCGACACTTCGAAGTTCGTGGTGCGCGACGACGACGCGGTCTGTCCCTTAATGATCGGGGTGTGAAATGACGGCGCTGGCCTGGCCCGATTATATCGCGCCGAATTCTATCGATTGGTGGATCGAATACCCGACCAAATCTGGCGGCCAGACGATCCTAGGGAATGAGAGGATTGTCGCGACGCCTGCCGCACGCTGGCGCGCCAGCATGACGTTTCGGATTTGGGGAACAACCAAAGACCCGAAACGGATGTTGTTCTGGCGCGCCCTCGCCGCCGCATTGAATGGCCGCTCCGGGTCACTCATCATCGGGCCGTTCGATCAACTTACGCCGTCTGTCATTGACGAGATTATGACTGTGGCGTTTTCGGACGGGACTCTGTTTTCGGACGGGGCATCATTCGATGCACTTCCCCTTTCCGGTCCCCTTACGCTAAGCGCAGGCGCGGCGCGTGGCGCCCTGTCTATTTTGGTCAGCACGATCAGCGAGCCTCAGCCGGGGCAATATTTCGGCGTCGGCGGGACCGAAATGCATATCGTGACCGGCGTCGTCTGGAATGGCGTCAACAGTTATACGGTCGCGTTTTCGCCGCCGCTTCGCGCCGCATGGGGCGCGGGGACCGTGCTCGATTTTGAAAATCCAAAATGCATGATGCGGCTTAGCGCGGACGACACGGCGCGGCAGAAAATCACGATTGGCGGCGTCGCCGACGTGACGCTCGATCTGATCGAAGTTTTCTAAAACCCCCGAAAATCTGGAGCTTTTGCAATGGGCAGCACCAAGGCGCTCTGCGATGCCGCATTCCGCGATTTCGTGACGGATGGCGTCCCGACCAGCGGCTATAACCCGCCCGCGAAAGCGGATATTCGCGCTTTCGGCACGGATGCTGATTCACGGCTTGGGGCGCTCGAAATCGCGACGGCCTCAAACCCTGCCGCCAGCGTATGGGCGACGCCCGGCGGGTCGGCGGGGACGCCCTCATTTCGCGCCCTGCTAGCGTCAGACATCCCGCAACTTACCGTCGCCAACCTGCCGGCGTCGCTCACGGGCGCGATCTCCTGCATCGGGACTTGGAATGCCGCGACCAACACGCCGACGCTGACGTCCAGTACAGGCACGTCGAACACCTATTACGTCGTTTCTGTCGGCGGCTCGACGACGCTTAACGGCATTTCGTCATGGAACGGCGGCGACTATGTGCTGTTCACCGGCGGCACATGGCAAAGAGTGCAGCCGTCCGCTTTGGTTTCCGGCGCCACGCAATATTTCGACAACCGCGCGACGGCAGTCGCGGCCTCGATCAACGGTTCGATTCAAACAGTCGTCACGCTCGGCTACACGACGCCTGGGATCGGCGGCGCGCTCTATCGGCGCGCCGGTTCCGCGCCGTCTCATGCCGCCTATTTTCAAAGCGCAGACGGAGCCTATTGGGTCATCAAAAGCCCGACGATCTATCCCGAGCAATTGGGCGCGACGGGCGATGGCGTGACCGACGACAGTACGGCCATGCAAAATGTCATCAACTATGCGCAGCAAGTCGGCATCGCGACCGAGGGGCGGGCAGGTGAAGTCGTTGGTCTTCCGGGGCAAGTCTATGCCATCGGATCAACGCTTACGACGACGGTTCCGATCAAGTTTCATATTCCTTATCTGCTTTATACGCCGACGACCGGCGCTTGCATCATCTTCGGCAATGTCAAATCCTACCGCAATTGGGGCTACGACATTAAAATCGGCACAGTGCGCGCCAAGAACGGCAATCTGGCGCTCCCGGCGTCGGTCAATGGCTCTGGTTGCGACGGCGCGGTTTTCAGATGCGTTCAATTTTCAAAAATTGAAATCGGGACAGTTATAGCGTTCACGCGCAATAACATTTACATGGACCAGACCAATACGGCGTCGCCGTTCACGACGACGATTACCGCCAATTGCTCAATCGCGTCGGGCACAAACACCCTGACCATCGCTGGCGCGGCCTTCACTGCGAACGATGTTGGAAAGAACATCTCCGTCCCTGGCGCGGGCGCGGCTGGCGCGACGTTGGTGACGTATATCGCGTCTTATATTTCCGCTACCCAAGTCACGCTGGTCTCCAATGCGTCGACAACGCTGGCCGCATCCTCCCGCACCGTGACCTATTCGGGCGGCCAACAAAACCAGATGAATTACTACTCTTTCGGGCAAGTTGCTTTTGGTGGCGTAGGCTATCAACAGGCGTCGGTCGATGCGGCGACGGGCGCCTTCAATGATAACTTTGTTTACATCCAGAATAGCTTCGCCAATGTCATCAATGCCAACGTCGATGCCTCCAACGACAATAATAATACATACGAATGGACCCTCGATGCGCCATCGTCGGCGGCGGGCGCTTCCGGCAGGTGCGCGACCATTGGCGGCTCCTACAATACGTTTCGCGTCGGCTTCGTGAATGGCGTCTGGGAATTCAAGGGATCGGCGGTCGAAAACCGCGTGGAAATCGGCAATGACGTAACGAACGGCGTTTCGATCACCTGGGGCGGCGTGCTCAATGAAGTGGTGTGCGGTGGGAATATAAACCTTCCGCTTACAGTATCTATTACAGATAATTCTCTGTTGCAGAATAATTATGGAGTCCCGATCATTGTCTATGTGACGTTTAATCTTGTGCCGGGGACAACAGGCAATGTTTCGGTGCAGATTGATTTGCAGGACAGTCGGGCGATTTATTCTGCCATCTCGCAATATCTGGCGACGCCGGTATCCGTTCCCGCCGCTCTCAACTCGACGATTTCCGCGCGCGTGCCTCCCGGATGGTTCTGGCGCGCCAAGAAGACAATCGGCGGCAATGGCGCGCTGACCTATCTCGTTTCCACCATCATGCCGGACCGGTGACCATGACGCGTTCAATCACACACGATAGCCCGCAGCTCGGGCCTGCCTGCGAAAATTGCAACCTGTTCGAGACCGGATGTCCGGTGCGCGCGGAAGGCGTCGATCCCGTCACAGCGCGCTCCTGGTGCAGCGACTGGATCGTGCGCGCGCGGCGTCCGCGCCCAGGGCCCGCGCTGACGGCTTTAAATGGCATCCCGTTGCCGGGCAATCCGCGATTTTGAGGAGGGTTTTTAATGTCCGATCTATCAGCATGCTTACCCGTCACTCTGCGATTTGAGGGGAAATTCTCAAACGATGCACACGACCCCGGCGGCGCGACGATGGAGGGGGTCACGCTCGCGACCTTTCGGCGCTACGAGCCCGGCGCGACGATTGACGATCTGAAGCATATCTCTGACGCCGAAGTCTTGCGCATCTACCGGGACGGGTATTGGGCGCCGGTTGGCGGCGACGCGCTCCCTGCCGGCGTTGACCTGGCGGCTTTCGACTATGGCGTGAACAGCGGCGTCGGCGCGGCCAAGAAAGCGCTTACGGCGTCGCTTGGCCTTGCGCCCGCCCCTCGCGTCAAGGCGATCTGTGGGCGGCGGGGGTCGATCCTGCACGGCCTGCGCACATGGCGCTTTTTTGGCAAGGGGTGGGGCGCCCGCGTCGCGCAAATCGAGGCGCTCGGTGTCAAATGGGCGCTGGCCAGTTCTGGCGTCGCGCCCGCCGCAATCCCGCCCGCCCTGAAAAAAGAGGCATCCGCCGCGTCGGCAAGCAGTGATAAAGCCGGCGCGAGCGCGGCGGCTCACGGGACCGTGACGGGATCAGTTGCGACCGTCCATGCGTCGTCTGGCGGCTCGCACTCCACCATCATCGTTCTGGCCGTCGTCGCCGTGCTTGGCGTCGCTATTCTCGCCTTCATCGCATGGCGCCAGTCGCAGCGCGCCGCCGCCTTTTCCGCAGTCGCAAAGGAATCCTGATATGGCGTTCGATCCGAAAGACCTTGAAGCCCTCGCTGCGTCACTGCTGCAAAAGGGATTGCCAATCCTCGGCGGCCTGATCGGCGGACCGGCGGGCGCCATTGCCGGGAATGTCGCGGGAAGTGTCGTCGGCCAGATCGCCGCGTCGCTGGGCCTTCCCGCCGATGCGCCGCCGGCCACGATAACCGAGCGCGTTACCACAGATTCGCAGTCGAGCGACAAATTGGCGTCGCTGGAGGATGCGCGAAAGACCGCGCTCGCCTTCGCTCAATTGCAGGTCGATCAGAACAACGCGGAATTGAACGCGCCGGGGCCTTCATGGCTTCGCTTCTATTATGGCGGCTGGCGCCCGGCCGCCGGCTGGGCTTTCGGGCCGGCCATCTTCATCTACCAGGTCGCGGCCTTCGCCGTGCATCTGCCGCCGCTCCCTGACACGCTGGTAAATTCGTTCCTGCTGGTCTGGACCTCGATTGCGGGCCTGCGCACCTATGAGCGTTTTACGGGCGTCGCGCTCGATACGCTCCCAATCGACAAGCCGCGCAAGTGAGGGCCGCGCCATGTCTCCAGCCTGCGACGAATCCCCCGACATGCACGAACGCGTCGCGATCCTGGAACACCAGCTCGCCGACATGAAACCGAAGATCGACGCGATGTACAACATGATGGTGGAAGGGCGCGGCGTCGCGAAGATCGGCAAGGTTGGCGTCGGTCTCCTTGGAGCGAGCGGCGCGGGCGTCATCGTCGCCGCGAAATGGCACGCGCTGCTGATCTGGTTCGGCACGCCATGAAATTCGCCCCTTCCCTGTTTTGCTGACACGACGCAGGGGATGGACGATAGCCCCGCTGGCTCGCGCTGGCGGGGCTTTTTTGTGCGTTTTTGAACCTGTAAGCAATCCTTACAGGTTCAAATGAACCTAGGATCACATTATTTTAATGGGTTAAACCGTTGATTTTAATGGTGCTGCGACGGGGATTTGAACCCCGGACCTCTCCCTTACCAATAGAGCGCGCCCCATGTTTTTCACGCTTCGTTTGTGCCATGTGCGCGTTGTGTTCACGTATCAGCGCCATCTAAAGGGCTTTGCGCTACGGAGACGGGTTCGCTTGAACCTTGGAGCACTCCATTTTTGGCATCGCGTGCGATCCGCGCAAATTTCCCATATATTGGATCGTGTTCTTCAATGCGGATCGTGTCGTTTTTTTCAATCCTATCAAGCGCAGCTTCCAACTGCCTGATGCGCTCGTTGTTTCCTTCGATCTCGACCTCCATTTCATCAATGCGATCCTGCCGCTCATCCGCGACACGCAGGGCGCTGGCGGCCACGATTTTGTAGTGGAGCAGGTCATCTGTGACGCGCTCCGCATACTCTCCGAATTGCTGGATTACGGTATCTAGTTTGTCCATCATTCCCTCACTTCAAAATTTTCATTTCCAGCGACGCGCTCGCGCCTCTCAAATGATCCGGCGAAAATTTCGCATAGACGCGCGCCGTGGTGTTTTCGTCCGAATGGCCTAGCAGCGCGGCAATCTTCGCCATCGGGACGCCGTCTTCCGCCATCCACACGGCAGCCGTGTGGCGAAAGACGTGCGGCGTACATCCCTTGACGCCAGCCCGGCGCGCGGCCTCCGCAACGCCTTTCTTCGCGCTCTTGATCGGCGCGCCGCCGTGCTCGATCACGAATTCCGTCCGCGCGCCTTCCTTGGCCGCCGACAGCGCGGCGCGCGCCGTATTCGTCATCGGGACCGTCGCCCTGCCCTTTTGGCGCCGCGTCCGGTCAGGGTCGCCCAGCACGATCAGGCCGCGCTCGAAGTCGATCCTGTCCCATTTTAGTTCAAGCAATGCCGTCGCTCGAGCGGCGGTCGAGATCGCGAGCACGATAAACAGGCGCACATGCGGCGCGACGGCGGCGGCGATCACGCGCTCAGCCTCGCCGCGCGTCAGGTGGCGCTCTTTGGGCGGCGGCAACTGCGGGCGCTCGATATAGGGCGCCTCTCGAATGATGCGCGCCTTGACCGCCCATGCGAGCGCCACGCGAAGGTGCGCCAGCTCGGTGCAGATCGTACCAGACTGGCGCCCCGCCTTCGCTCTGGCCTTTGCATAGGCGCGGCAGTCCTTCGCCTCAATCGCCATGGGCTTCATGGCGCCGAACACGGGCAGGATTGCGCGGCCTGACCACTCCATGTTTTCCGCGATGCGGCGCCCTGCCCGATCCGCGCGATAGGCCGCCCATATCTGGCTCACGGTTGGGTCGACGGGTTTGCTGGCGATGGCGACGGTTTGCGCGAACTCGACCGCCGCATCTGCCGCATTGCCCGCGTCAAGCTGTCGGCGGCTGACTCGCTTTCCGCCTTCATAGGCGGAGATGCACCATCCGCCGCGCAATCGCTGGAGCTTGTATTCGACGGGCATGTGAGCGCCTCCAGATCCTCGGCGCGAATTCTAAGCAGCTTCCCGCCAAGACGGAAAGCCGGAATTTCCCCGCGTCCGATCATCGCGCGGACATGCGCCGGGCTGCACTTGAGAACGAGCGCCGCCTCGTCGGGCGTGTAAACCAGAGGCGCGTTCATGCGGCTATCCCTTCGGTTTCGAGGAACGCCCGGAGGACTTCCGCCGCGAGCTGCGGAACGATGCTATTCCCCGCAATGCGCCAGAGATCAGTTCGTCCGGCCATCCCATCAACCAGCAGGCGAAGGTCGGGTTTGGTGCGCCGCGCTTTTCCGTCGTGGCATTTGATCCAATCGGCGTCGGACCAATAAGAGCCGTTGCGTACTCTGTGAGCGCAATATGCGCGTTCAATCCAACCTGCCGGCCTGCCGCGAGCCTCCGTATTGTTGTTTCGGGGTTCTCTGACTGTTTCGCCACATCCGAGGCGAGAGGCGTTGTCCACGCCGCTTTCATCATCCCCTTCAACAGCAACTCGTTCCCTCGCGCTCCCGATCTCGACAGATGACCGCCCTGCGCATCCGCCACGGTCGGCGTCGGCCAAAGCGCCCCCGTGAAGTTCAAAGTGTCGTTCAGGTTCGACATGCCGTGGCCGTTCGCCTTGTGCTTGGCCACATATTCCGCTGTGTGCGGCGGAAAGCCGTCCCTCGCTTGCGGCGTCGGCCACGGCGATCCAATAGAGCCGTTGGCGGATATGGGGGGCGTCCACGGCGAGAGCCGGGATATCGACCGCCCGTCCGGCATATCCGCCGCCATCCAGATCAGTGCGGACTCCGTGGAACCAATCGCGGCCAGCCTTTCCCGCAACTTGCTCTCCCATGACGACAGCGGGCCGTCTGGCACGGATGAGGCGAAAGAAGTCGGGCCACAAATGCCGAACGTCGTCTGTACCGGCGCCTTTTCCCGCGACCGAGAACGGTTGGCACGGGCAGGATCCGGTCCACAGCGGCTTATCGTCGGGCCATCCGGCGAGCCGTGCGGCGACGCTCCACAATCCGCCACCTGCGAAGAAATGGCATTGCGTGAATCCGTCGAGATCGGCAGGCCGAACATCCCGAATTGATCGGCGGTCCACGATGCCATTTGCAATTGTGCCAGCTTCGATAAGGCTTTCGAGGACATGCGCAGCGGCTCCGTCTATTTCATTGTAATAGGCGGTCATGCGACGCCCCACCGGCTATAAATCGTCTCGACGTTCTCGCCTGTCGCCTTGGCTTCCTCGCGCGCGCTCCTGCGCAATTGCGAGCGGCGCAGCACCTCCGGCGATCGATACGGCAAGCCTGCCGCACGGCAGCGCGCGGCGTGTTTGTTGTTCGCGCGCCGTCGCGAGACGCCGCGCCGGGGATCGCACCATCCGGCGACGGCCTCGACCGTGCGGCCGAACAGATCCGCGATCTTGGGATATGAAGCTCCAAATGCGCGCAGGATGCGAGCGGCGTTCTTTTCGGCTTCGCCGGCGCGGGTCATGCCGCACCTGTCGGCTCTGGCTGGCGCGCACGCATCATGGACGCCGAGAGGCAATCGGCGTGGCGTCTGGCCTCGGATCGGATGAAAGCGCTCACGCCGTCGCCGAAAGGCAAATTTCGCAAGCCGTCGATGTCGGCGATAGCCGCCGCGAAGTCGCCCATTGCGATCTTGGCCCGAATACGCGCCACACGGCTTTCAACGATCAGCGCGGCCGCCGCCGTCGAGTGGAGATTGATAATTTCCGCTTTCATGCCGGTCACTCCGCTGCTTGCTGGACGGCGACGGCGATCTGCGCGTCGATGGCGTGGCGCATCGCGGCAATCCAGCCATTGGCGAATTCGTGCGCCTGTCGCATTTTCTGGATGCGCACGACGTCGCCCATATAGGACCATGCGCGAATTTCCTTGCCGTCGAGCACGGCGGAAATTTCGCCCGCGTCGTTGTCGATGATTTTGGGCGTGGTAATGCTCATGCGACCTTCTCCTGTTGTTCGCGGCATCGATCGATGAAGCGGCCAACGGCTTCGGCCATGAGCGGCGCGAAACCTTCGCCGCCGGCCAGCTCGGCCTGCTTGTCGCGCGCGGTTACGAAATCGCCGTCGCGGGCGGCCTGTTCGACTTCGAGGGAAAGCGCCATAATGGCGCGGGTTTTGTCGGACAGCATCGGATCAACCCTCCCTTGCGAGGCGCTCGGCGCGGCGCTCGATAGCGTCGGCCTCGGCGGCGGCATCGGCGCATCGCGTGACGACCCGATAGCTGACGTTCCGCGACATGCCGTTAGCCGAGCGGCAGTAGGCGTCGGCCTCGGCGGCGGTTCCGAGGAATTTTATTTCCCGGACGCGGCCGGTGCGGCGATCTGATGTTTCGATGAAGATTTCGGTCTGGCTCATGGTTCAGTCATCTCCGTAGCCGGAGCCGTAGCCGTAGCCGGAGCCGTAGACCATGCGGCCCTCATATGCGGTCAGATAGCCGAAGTGGACGCCCGCATCCTTCGCGCGGACGATGACGGGGCGGCTGTCGCCCTCGACGCGGGCTGACTGTTTCGCGGGTTCGGATTTAGCAAGCGATCCGAACAGCGCAGCAATTTCGCGCGCTTCGGCAATGGTCAGGGTTTCAATATTGGTGGACATGCTTTGTGCTCCATGCGGGAAAAGGCGCGGGGCCGAAGCCCCGCTGTTGGATCATGCGAATTGCGCGAGGTACGCCTCGATGGCGGCGAGGGTTTCGGCGGCGGCTTGGCTGAGGGTTTTTTCGTTTTCCATTTTCGGCTCCATCGTTTGGCGTTTCGATGGAGTGAATATGCGCGCCATGCATATCGACAGTCAAGCGGAAAATGCGCCCCATGCATTTTATTTTGCAGGGGCGCTCCCGGTCGCTCTACAGGCGCGAGTTAAATCCTTGTCAGGAAATTTTTTCTAGCTCTGGAAATGGCTCGTAAATGTCGCCGCCCTGGCAGGCCAGCGGATGGTTGTTCAGCATTCCGAGGAACATGCCGTCGCGGAATGCAAAAAGAACATCCTCGACGCCGACGTAGGCTCCAAATGAGTTTTTGGCGTTGTACCTAACGCAGACGACAACAGCGTTCCCGCCATTGAAAAGTCCAACAAAACCGATTTTTGGAAGAGCGATTTCAGCGGATCGTATGCTGTAAGGGTCTTTCGCCGCTGATTTAATTTTTTGCACAATTATAGAGCGGTAAGTCGATGGAAGCGCGGACAATTGCCGAACGTCCGCCGCTGGCGTAACTCCGGTCGAATTGCATCCTGAAACCAGCAAAACAAAAATCAACGGAAAAATATTTCTCATAAATCACCCGGCTTTTAAAAGAGCTTCCAAAACCTCAAGTGCGCGTTTTTGCATGGCCGGAGAAGCGTGGCGCAATTTATCATAAACGAGGCGCGGCGGATCGGGCTTTAGCGGATCGATGTCAAGCAGATCGGAAACGTCGCAGCCGTAGGCGAGCGCAAGCCTTTCGAGCAAGTCTTGATTATAGGGCAGCACGCCGCGCTCGATTCGGCCAAGCGTCGCCTGATCGATCTCGACGCGCTCCGACGCCTGATCCTGGGTCAGCTTTTTGAACTTCCTCCATTGGCGAAGGAATGTCGGCGTACGGGGATGGAGTGGTTTTTTGACGGGCGGCATTCCTCATTGTCGCTTCGCGGCCTGAAAAATACGACGACGCGCGATGCATTTTATGCTTGACATGCATTATGCATGGGGCGCATCATCCGCGACATGAAACTTGATGAATTCCTCACCTCTCGAAAGCTCACCGACAGCGCCTTTGGCGAAATGATCGGACGCAGCCAATCGACAATCAGCCGAATCCGGCGCGGCGAAACGCTCCCGGATTGGGAGACCGTGCGCCGGATAACGGAGGCCACGAACGGCGCCGTTATGGCGAACGACTTCGTCAAAAAAGAGCGCTCGCCCGTCACGGGAGACGCCGCATGAGCGCCGACACGCAATTCCTCCTCGACATCGAAAAAGCCTGCCGCGATGCCCGCAAAAGGGAAGAGGCGAGGCCGAAGTATTTCATCGGATCGAAAGGGCCGGACTGGTTCATTCCAGCCGGAGGGCCTTTGCCGCGCTCGAAACCAGACGCTCAATCGCAGCGCGATAATGTGCATCGACGTCCGACATTTCGACCGCTGCCCATTCAGTTGACGCGAAAGGTATATGAGGTTTTTGCGCGGATTTTCGGAGGTCTGCGATGAACGCGGTAGCCTCCGTCCTGTTCAATTTTCCGACGCAATTTGCAAGCAGCACTTCGACCAGAAACCGATGCGCGCTGATCTCTCCGGCAATCTGCACACGGAATGCATTGAAGTCGGCGCGGCTGACTGTGGCGTTTTCCATTCGTGGTCTCCATGTCGTGAATGGCGATTGCGAGGCCCGTGACGATTCGCAGTCGTTGCGGGCCAATAACGATCTATCACAAACGCCCGCTCACACGGGCCGCATGAACACCTTCGCCGCTTCCCCCACCTTCGCCGCTTCCCCCACCTGCGCCGCCGGCGGACGGCAGGTCAACCACGCTCCGAACCATCAAGCGGCGGAGGGCTCGAAAGAGCGTCATTTTCGTATGGAATTCGGAGAGTCCGCCAACTATTCGCGCCGCGTGGCGCTCCACAGGTTCCGGCGTTCGCCGGGACATATGCCCTCCTTGGGCGTTTCCTCCCTGACTGCCGGGGCTTCGGCCCCGGCTCTTTTGAGGAGCCTTTTCACCAATCGCCGCGCCACCTCCCCGATGCTTCCCCAAGTCTCGCTGGTGGCCCCGTCGCGCTGTTCACTCAATCAATCCTCCGTTGCTCCGTTCGCCATGAGCAATAGGAGCACAGTTCATGTCGGAAAAATCCGAAAAGTCGTCGGAGCGTAAAATGACGGAGTTGGCCGAAGCGCAGATGATCGTCGCAGTCGTCGCCGGTCCCGATGGATCGGCAAAGGAGCGTGTCTTGCGCGCCTCACGCCTGCTGTCGCGCCTGTCATTCAGCCGCGTTCGCGATCTTTTCTACGCCGACCCGCGATGCCGCGTCCGCGCCGACGAACTCGACTATCTGCGCCGCATGTCCGCGACCCGCCAAAAGGAAGCCGCAAAAAATGAATTCGCCGAACTACTGGCGCGCATCGAACGCGTCGAGAATTTGCTTCGTGCAGTCGCGGACGCTCATCGCCCTCTGGATCATGCGCCATGCGTCGATGCTGGCGCTTCGCATCGCGCCATGGATCGCTGAATTATGACGATGATTTCCTTCTTCATCCCCGGCGAACCCGTCGCCTTCGCCCGCGCCGGCGCCAACGGTGCGCAGCGATTCACGCCAAAGCGCCAGCGCGATTTCATGGCGCTCGTCAAGCTCGCGGCGTGCCGTTCGATGGTCGCGCAATCTCTCATGACGGGGCCGGTGGCACTGAATATTCGCGCATCCTATGTGCCGCCCGTCTCATGGTCGAAAAAGAAGACTGCGGGCGCAACATGGCGCGCGGCCCGGCCTGACGCCGACAACCTGGCGAAGATCATCGCCGACGCCTTGAACGCCATCGTTTACGCGGACGACGCGCAAATCGCGAGCCTGACAGTTCGGAAGGTTTATGGGCCGGTGGCGGGCGTTTCGGTTTCCGTCGTCTGCCTCGAAGATGCGGATTTTTCCGATTTCACGAATTCCACGATTGCCGATGCGTCGGATCGTGGTGGGGCGGTGGAGGGAGCTCTACAGGGGGGCGCCCTCCATTCCGCCGCGTAGAGAGCGCGGGCGGCCGGGCGAAAGCCTGCATTTGTCTGACCCTCGGATGCGCGGCCGCCCGCGCAACCTTCCGAGGGCCGATCAAAACGAGGGTCAAAACTATGGCTATTTCTCTGAAAGACCTAAGAAAGGTGCGGGCGACGTTGCCGCCGCGCATCCTGATCTACGGCGAGCCCGGCGTCGGCAAAACGTCGCTGGCCGCGTCATTCCCGGCGACCGTGTTCTTGCAGATCGAGGACGGGACGCCCGCCGATGTCGAACTTGTTTCGTTCGGCAAGCTGGACACTTTCGCCCATGTCATGGATGCGCTGGCATCGCTCTATCAGGAGCCGCACGACTTCAAGACGCTTGTGCTGGACAGCATATCCGAGCTGCAGCGGCTCGTTTTCGCTGAAACATGCAATCGTGGCGATGACAAAGGGAACAAGAAAAACAACATCGAGGACTTCGGCTACGGCAAGGGCTACGTCTACGCCCAGCGCGTCTGGCAAGAAATTCTCGACGGCGTGAACGCCTTGCGCCGCGACCTCGGAATGACGGTTATCCTGATCGCACATTCGACCATCGAGCGTTTCGACGACCCCGAAAGCGTCTCTTACAACCGTTGGGCCATCGACCTCAACGGCAAGTCGCTCGGCGCGATCGAGCGCGACATGGACGCCATTTTCCTTATCAAGCGCGGCGTCACCGTCAAGAAGGAAGATCAGGGCTTCAACAAGGAGCGCGGTGTCGCCGACGGTGGTTCGACCGTGTTCATTAACACGGAAGGCCGCGCGGCCTTCGACGCCAAGAACCGCTACAATCTGCCGCCCAAGATCAAATTCGAGAAGGGCAAAGGATTTGAGGCGCTCGCGCCCTATTTGCCCGGCGGAACTCCCGAAACCTCAGATCAGAAGGCGGCTTGACCATGGCGGAGCTTGGAGAATCCTTTGATATTGGATCGGTCGAACCTCGCGACAATTTTGACCCGGTCCCTGCCGCAAAATACGTCCTCGAAATTATCGAAAGCGACGTTGCTGATTTAAAGTCAGGCAAAGGGCGCGGCATAACCTTGGGTTATAAAATCGTTGAAGGGCAGTATGAAGGTCGCCGCTTGTGGGGGACGATCAACTTTCGTCACGAAAATGAGCAGACGCAAAGGATCGGGCAACAGGAACTTGGTTCGGTCTGTTCTGCATGTGGCCTAACCGGGCATCTTGAGAACACGGACGACCTGCACGGTATCCCGATCATTTGCTCTGTCGCCATCGAAGTTGATAAGGCCGGACGATATCTTCCGAAGAATATCGTCAAGAGTTGGGCGCCTTACCACGCCAGCGCGCCCGCTCCGCGTCACGCGCCCGCCCGGCAGGATGCGCCAGCGCCCGCGCCGGCCAAGGCCGCCAGCGGTGGCGCGATGCCCTGGCGCCGCTGATCCTCTGAACTCATAGGCCGGGCCTCGCGCCCGGCCATCTCCCGAAACCAACGCGGAACATCGTTTCCGCGAACGCTACAGGCTTGCCAAAATGACCGCTCTTGAAAACCCGCGCGCCATCGCCGGCGCCAATAATCCGCCCTCGCCAATCGACATGGCAAAAATCACTTTCGACGCGCTGGCCGAATATTTGAAAAACCGGCCCGTTGTTCAAACGCTGGAGGAAGCCAAAGAGGCCAAGCTGTTCATCGATCGCGCCAAGGCGTCGCTGGACGAACTCGAAAAAACCCGCGACGGGATCGTTCGCCCCCTCAACGAAAAGGTGAAGGGGATCAACGCCGAGTTTCGCGAGGCGCGCGAGCCGCTCGAGAAGCTCCTGAACGAAGTCAAGGCGCGGCTGGATCGGTTCATTGACGCCGAGGAAAAGCGCCGGGCCGCCGAGGCGCGCGCCGCTCAAGAGGCGCTGGCGGAAAAGGAACGGCTGGCGCGCGAAGCCGAGGCGCGCGAGACCGAGGCCAAAGAGGGCGCCGAAGTTGGAGAGTTTACCGATGTCGGAGCGGCGACATTGGAGGCCGACGCGGCTTTCGCCGAAATGGAGCGCGCGCAACGCGCGGCGGAAATTGCCGAGCGCGATTCCGCCGTCAAGATCGTCGGCGGCTTTGGCCGCGCGCTTTCGCGCCGCACGACCGAAGAATTGATAATCGAGGATGCGGCCAAGGCGATCAAAGCCATTCTCAAAGAGCGCGGCGGCATTCTGCCCGAAAAGATCGCCGACGCCATCAAGACGGCGGCGCGCGATTACCGCAAGGCCAAAGGCAAGCTCCCCGACGGCGTCACCTCCGAAACTTCGCGGAGCTTGTGACTATGGCAAAGATCGAAGCCATAAAATCCCCCGTGGCGCTCGCGATTGAGCGTCACTACGAGGCCAGCGAGACGCCGCGAGACAGTGCGCGCATTGGCGCCTCGTCCATCGGCAAGGAGTGCGACCGGGCGATCTGGTACGACTTCCGATGGGTCTCGCCTCATGAGAAAATCGAAGGCCGCAAGCTGCGGCTTTTCCAGACCGGCCATCGCGAAGAAGTCCGAATGCTGGACGATCTGCGCGCCATCGGCTGCGCTGTTGCCTCGCTAGATCCGAACACGCGCCAGCAATGGGAGGCGACCTTCGTCAACGGCGTCGTCGTCTCCAAGCTCGACGCCAAGGCAAAGGGCATCCCTGGCGCCGCGAAGGCTCTGCACATCGTCGAATGCAAGACGATGTCCGATGCCAATTTCACCAAATGGCGCAAGCTCGGCCTGGAAAAATTCAGCTCTACTTATTGGGCGCAAGTCCAGATCGGAATGTCCGCGCATGGGATCGATCGCACGCTGTTCATGGCCGTGAACAAGAACACCGATGAAGTCGAGACCGAGCGCGTCAAGATCGATCCGCAAGCCGTCATCTGCCTGACGGTCAAGGCAGAACGCATCGCATGGTCGGATCGGCCGCCGGCCAAGATCGAAAGCTACGCCTGCAAGTGGTGCAAGCACGAGCGCGTCTGCCGCTATGATGATTTCCCCCGCGTCAACTGCCGGACATGCCTGCACGTCACGCTGACGGGCGAAGGCCGCTGGCGCTGCGGATCGACGGGCGCCGAGCTGACGCTTGAGCAACAGAAGGCGGCCTGTCCTGCGCACTTGTTCCTTCCCGACATCGTGCCCGGCGAACAGATCGACGCCGACGAAGACGCCGCGACCGTAACCTATCGCCTTGTAGTTGGCGGCAGGCTCTGGACCGATGGCGTCGACAGCAAAGAGGGATTGCGGCCATGAATGACGCCAAGGTTTCCGCCGAGCGCGGCAAGACATTTGAGACGCGCCCGGATTTCAAGATCGAGGCCGTCACGCGTGAGGTGTTCGATCGGTCCATCTCTGTCGGCATTGGGCCGGGAATAACCGCCGTCGTTTCGCTTCCGCGCGTGCGCTGGCTCGAAAGGAAGTCGGCATGAGCGACCTGACCGCTTACCGCGCGGCATGCGCCTCCAAGCGTCCGCAAGCCCTACTGCATGGCCTGACGCACACACCCGAACTCAACTCGACGCTGTTCGATCATCAGCGGCACGGCGTCGAGTTTGCCCTTCGCGGCGGGCGCGATGCGCTTTTTTATGACACTGGCCTCGGCAAAACCGCGATGATGCTGGAATGGGGGCGCTGCGTCGTCGAGGCGGAAAACAAGCCCGTCCTGATGCTGGCGCCGCTGGCGGTCTCTGCGCAGCATGTGCGCGAAGCCGATCGCATGGGCATCGACGCGAAAATATCGCGCTTTGGCGCGCCGCCCGAAACGCCGCGCATCGTTATCACTAATTACGAGCGCCTAGACCGGTTCGATCCGCACGACTATGCCGGCGTCATCCTGGACGAAAGCTCAATCCTGAAATCGTTTACGGGCGTCACGACGCGCAAGCTGATCGATACCTTTTCGCAGACGCGCTTTCGCCTCGCAGGATCTGCCACGCCCGCGCCCAACGATCACACGGAGCTTGGACAGCACTCGTCTTTCCTCGGCGTCATGCCGTCGTCGGAAATGCTGTCACGGTTTTTCATCGCCGACCAGGCTAACGCGGGCGTCTACCGGCTCAAGAAACCTGCCGTGCGCCCGTTCTGGGATTGGGTTGCCTCATGGGCGCGGTGCGTCTCCAAGCCATCCGATCTGGGCTTTTCCGACGACGGGTTCGTTTTGCCGGAATTAAAGATCGAGCGCCATATCATCGCGGCGGATCGATCGGTTAGCGCAGGCGAGGAAAAGAACGGCGGACAGCTTCGGCTTTTCCGCATCCCGGACAGGTCCGCGACCGCAATTCATGGCGAGAAGCGGCTGACGGCCAAGGCGCGCGCCGCCAAGGTCGCGGAGATCGTCTCCGGCTATCCCGACGGGACGCCGATCTGCATTTGGGTTGATACCGATTACGAGGCCGATGCCGTGCGCGAGGCCGTGGTGGGTGTCGTCGAGGTTCATGGCTCCATGTCGCCAGACCGGAAGGAGGAACTGCTGGACGGTTTCTCCAAGGGCGAAGTCCGCATCATCCTGACCAAGCCGAAGATCGCGGGATTCGGCCTCAACTGGCAACACTGCAACGTGACGATATTCTGCGGCCTGTCGCATTCCTACGAGGCTTTTTATCAGGCCGTGCGCCGCTTCTGGCGCTTCGGGCAAAAGCGGCCCGTCACGGCTCATATCGTCGTTGCCGACACCGAGGCGGAAATCGTCGCCAACGTCAACCGCAAGGGCGCCGATCACGGTCGCATGAAGGTCGAAATGTCGGCGGCGATGGCTCGCGCCGTCCAGTCGCGGCAAATCCTTGAAACCTATCATCCCGACAAGCCGGCCACACTGCCCGCTTGGCTTATTGGAGCGCGCTCATGACCGCCGAAGTTTTCGCCGAAAAACATGGAAAATCCTTTTCCGCCTACAACTGCGACACCGTCGAATTTACGGCCAAGATGCCAGAGAACAGCGTCGATTTTTCCGTCTACTCGCCGCCGTTTTCCTCGCTCTACATCTATTCCGAATCCGAGCGCGACATGGGAAACGTCGAGGGCGACGCGGCTTTTCAGATCGCCTATCGGCCATTGGTCCGCGACCTGTTCCGCGTCACCAAGCCGGGGCGGCTGACGGCGATTCACGTCAAGGACTTGGTCTATTATTCCAACGCCAGCGAGAAGGGCGACCGTGGCCTCCGCGACTTCACGGGCGATTGCATTCGCACGCACATCGAAGAGGGCTGGACCTATCATCGGCGCATCACGATCTGGCGCTGTCCCGTTCGTGAAATGCAAAAAACAAAATCCGACCGGCTGCTTTACAAGAATTTTCGCACCGATGGCGCGCGGACGGGCGGCGGCTTGCCAGAATATGTCGTCGTCTTTCGCAAATGGGCCGAAGGCATGGAGGAGACGCCGCCCGTGCTGCATTCCCCTGCGAATTTCCCGCTCGAAATGTGGCAGGACATGGCTCAACCGTCCTATCAGATCGAAGACCTTTGGACCGATACTGACGAAACCGACACGCTGAACGTCAGGATTGCGCGGGGCGGGGACGCCGAAAAGCACCTTTGCCCGATGCCGCTCGACATTACGAAACGTCTTATCCTCCAATATTCCAACCCAGGCGAAGTCGTCTATTCTCCGTTTACGGGCGTCGGATCGGAGGGCTATGTCTCGCTTCGCAATGGCCGCCGCTTCATCGGCACCGAGCTGAAGCCGTCCTATTTTCGGCAGGCCTGCAAATATCTCGAAGAGGCCGAACGACTCGGACCCGCGCATGATCTGCTTTCCGAACTGACCGTTCAACCTCCAGGATACCCGCGCATTATTCAGACGGGGTTTGCTCCTATCCCCAATGACGAGGAGGGCGCGGCGTGACGCATCTTCGCCCCTACCAGGAGGAGGCAATCTCCTCGATCATCGACTATTGGGCTGGCGGCGGCGGCAACCCGCTCTGCGACATGGCGACGGGAACCGGAAAAAGCATCGTCATATCGACGCTTGTTCGCAGGCTGATCGAGGCCGATCCCGACGTCCGTATTTTGATGCTGGTGCACGTCAAGGAATTGGTCCAACAAAACGCCAATGCGCTCTTGCGCTCATGGCCGCAGGCGCCCGTCGGGATCAATGCGGCGGGTCTCGGCCGGCGCGACAAGCGTTCGCAGATACTCTACGCCTCGATCCAGTCCGTCGCCAAAGAGGACGCGCATTCGCTCGGGCCGCGCCATGTCATCATCGTCGATGAAGCGCACTTGATCCCCAAGAGCGGCAACGGCCAATATCGCAAGCTCATCGACAAGATGAAGCTGGCCATGCCCGGCCTGCGCATCGCTGGCTTCACGGCCACGCCATACCGGCTCGATTCTGGGCGGCTGGACGACGGCGGCGACGCGCTTTTTGACGATGTGGTCTGCTCCTACGACATCGGGCGCGGCGTCGACGATGGTTATCTGTCGCCGCTCACCTGTCGCCGCACGGGCGCCGTGATCGATGTTTCGGAGGTCAAGTGCGCCGGTGGCGAGTTTGTCGCGGGGGCGTTGGAGGCTGCCGTGAACAAGGACATCGTGACGCAGGCGGCGTGCGACGAAATTGTCTCCAAGGGCGCGGATCGGCGCGCCTGGCTCGCCTTCTGCGCTGGCGTCGCCCATGCCGAGGCCGTGCGCGATGCGCTGCGGGCGCGCGGAATTCATGCCGAAATGGTGACAGGCGAGACGACGAAAGGCGACCGCGACCGGATCATTCGCGACTTCCGCGAAGGCCGGATCAAATGCCTGACGAACGCGAACGTCCTGACGACGGGCTTCGATGCGCCGATCTGCGACCTGATCGCCATGCTTCGCCCGACGCTTTCGACCTCGCTCTATGTCCAAATGCTCGGACGCGGGACGCGCCTCAACGAAGGCAAAGCCGACTGTCTCGTTCTAGACTTCGCTGAGAATGTGCGGCGCCACGGGCCGGTTGACGCAATCCATATCAGCGGGCGTAGCGTCAAGAGCGATGGCGGAGGCCGGACCGAGGTCGACGCCGTCAAGGCGAAAGCCTGCCCTCATTGCGAGACGCTCGTTTCTGTCCGCGTCTATGAGTGCACTGGCTGCGGCTACGAGTGGGAGCGCCCGGCAGAGCCAAAACACCATGCGCGCGCGGATACCGACGCCGCCGTAATGTCGCGCGAGATTGTGAACCGCTGGCTCCAGGTCGCGAGCGTCGACGCCGCGCGGCACGAAAAGCCCGGCTCCATTCCGTCGATGCGCGTCGAGTATTACGTCGGCGTCACCGAATATCGGGAATGGATTTGCGTCGAGCATCCTGGCTTTGCGGGCGCGAAGGCCGCGAAGTGGTGGCGGTCCATCGTCGGAACGCCCGCGCCAGCCAGCGTCGCCGACGGCGTCGCGCGGTTGGCGGACGAGGCGCACATTCTCGCAATCACGATCCAACGCGACGGGAAATATTGGCGCGTGAGCGGCTGGCGCGTGCGGCGCCCCGACGGGCGGATCGTCGAGATTGACGACAAATTGAACGCGCGGCCAGTGGCGCTGCAAATCGTGAGGGAGGCGACGGAATGAGCAACCAAAAGCAAGACGCAATGCCGGCTCCATCATGGCTTCGCTGGCCTCCGAACTGCTGCGAAACCTGCAAATCGTGGCTGCAGGTCGAAACAACCGTCGGACGGTGTGGAAATCCAGCATCAACGAACGAAGGCGAGACGACGGATTCGCGTTTCCGTTGCCAGGATTTCTGTCGGAAGGCCGACGCATGACCATCCTCCTGGGCGAAAAACGCGACATCGAACCATTCACCTGTTGCGTCTGCGGCAGGCGCGCTGGCCCGCGCGGCGTCTGTTCAAAGGTCGGCCTGCCCATCGGATGGATCTGCGACAATCCCGACTGCCTCCCTCTCGCTGAAAGCGTTTATCACATGGCGGCCAAGCATCTCGACCGATACGAAGAAAAGGCCATTGACGAAGCGGCGCGGCAGACGTTCGACGCGTTTGCCGAAGTCCTCCTGAGCGCGCTTTGGACCAACGGCGTGCGCAACCTGGAGGACATGGACGGCGTCAAATTCAAGGCCGTCGCCGACGCCGCGCAAAAGGCGCCCGAACTGCGGCGCGTCTGCGAAAGCTTCCTGCTCGCCTATGGCGAATCCGTGCGTCAGCAAATCTCGACAGGAACGGCTCCATTCTGATGGAAAATTGCCAGGAACTTCCGAAGACGCGCGCTGAGGCCAAGGTGATTGGATCGAAGCGATATTTCACTGGCAACCCGTGCAAACACGGGCATGTGGTTGAGCGATACGCCAGCGACGGCGCTTGCGCCGAATGCGCTCGGGTAAAGCTTAAATCAAAATATGAAAGCGACCCGGAAAAGGGGCGCGAGCGCACGCGCAAATATACGGACAAAAATAGGCAATTGGTCCGGCACCGGGCCAACGTCAAACGCGCATCTGACCCTGAAAAAGCGCGCGCCCGCGAACGGGAATGGAATAAGAAAAACCCTCAATCCGCAAAAGAGAAGCATATAAAAAGATATGCCGCGTCTCCTGAAAAGGAGATAGCGCGATCAAAAGATTACTATGTGAGAAATTCTGACGTAGTGAAGAAAAAAAGTCGAGATAGGCGAAGGATTAACAGAGAATATAACAATTTTATTAATTCTATTAACGACGAAGAAACAAGCGCATGTGGGGTAGATAAATGACGACATCCCCATATGCGACCGTTGGCGTCAGGCTTATTGAGAGGGGTTATTGTGCTGTCCCCATTGTCCCCGGCACGAAGGCGCCGGGAATGGTTGTTAGTGGGCGCTGGACAAAAATGAGCGATTGGACGCGGCGCTATCTCTCGCGCCTGCCGTCCGAGCGCGAGACTGACATATGGAGCAGTCTCCCTGATGGTGGCGTGTGCATCATCACTGGCCGGGCTTCGGGCGGCGTCGTCGCCATCGACGCCGATACCGAGGACGCCGCCGATGCGATGCGGCGCGCGCTCCCCTATACGCCCGCCCGCAAGCGCGGCCAGAAAGGCGAGACGTCGTTCTATCGCGGCGAAATTGAAAGCAAGCCATTTAGTCGAAAATTGCCGGACGGCCGCTCCGAGCGGCTGGTAGATGTTCTTTGCGAGGGAAGGCAAACCATAGTTCCTGGTAGCATCCACCCCGAAACCGGCAAGCCCTATGTCTGGATTGGCGAGGCCGCGCTTGAAGATATCGCGATTGAGGATCTTCCCGAACTGCCGGCTAACGCGCTGGATCTGATCGTCGCGGCGCTCAAGCCCCTTGGCTACGCCGCCGAGGTGGAGCGCAAGGCCATCGCGGGGCGCGCGCCGACCGGCGACGACAAGACGCCTTTTCGCATCCTCAACGAGCACGCGCTCGCAAATCTCGACGCATGGGTTCCGAAACTGCCGCTCTATCGTCTGCGCAAGACATCTGCGGGATGGGAGGCCGTCGCGGACTGGCGCGCGTCCTGCACGGGCAAGCCTCTCGACAAGCGCAAGCTCAATCTGAAAATCACGCCCGGCGGCATAAAGGACTTCGGCGCCGATCACGGTTACACGGCCATCGACCTGGTGACAGCCTGCAATTTTTGCTCCGATCCGAACAGGGCTTTTGAATGGCTGGCGGAAATCACGCGATGGGGGTCTGACACTTTTCACGATCCAAAGCCGCGCGCGACCGTCGAAGTCGGCGGCGTCACGGCGGACGCGGAGACCGGAGAGGTTATCGAAGCGCCGGCGCCCGTCATTTTTCATGATCCAAAGCCAAGAGCGCGCAAAGATGACAAACCCAAGCCATCGCGCCGGCCGCCTTGGCTCGACGGGATCGATCCCGCGCGTTGCCCCGGCCTTGTCGGCAAGATCGCGGATTGGATCGTCGCCACGGCGGACTTTCAGCAGCCATTGCTCGCCATGGGCGCCGCGCTGTCCATCGTCGGCACAGTCGCCGGCCGCCAGCTCTGCGGCCCGACCAAGTCAGGCACGCACCTTTACACCATCGGCGTCGCCTCGACGGGCGGCGGCAAGGACCATCCTCTAAAATCTATTGGGCGCGTGCTGGTCGCCGCGAAAATGTCGCACCTGATCGGCGCGGGCAAGTTTACGTCCGAGACATCCGTCGTGAACACCGTCCAGCGCTCGCCGGCCTGCGTTTGCGCCATCGACGAATTCGGGGCTTTCCTGGCGCGCGGCAAGAACCGGCAGGCCAGCACGCACGAACAGGGCATATCCTCCATGCTGCGGACGTTGTGGGGATCGTCAGGCGACATCGTTCCGACGACGGAGCGCGCCGGCGAGCGGTTCAAGCTGCTCTATTCGCCGGCCATGACGATCTTCGGGACATCGACGGCCGAGGAATTTTACGACGCCATTTCCGATCAGGACACGCGCAACGGGCTCTTGAACCGATTTTTGATCCTCGAAAACCCCAAGCGCCCGCCGCGCACCAAGCCCGAAGAAGATAAGCACGAAGTCCCGAAAGAGATCATAGACGGCGTCAATGCGGTCTATTGGCGACTGGGCGATATGGGAGCATCGACCTATCACGGCGCCGGCGATATCGAATTGAAATCGCAACCGGCAATGGCCCCGTGGCGCGACGAATTCGCCGAGCTGGCCTTCGATGAGCTTCAGGAGGCGATCACGAAGCGCATGGACGCCGATCCTGAGCAGGAACGCTATCTGGTCCGAACGGCGGAAATGGCCGTCAGGCTCGCCACAATCCGCGCCGTTGGCATCGATCCGCGCGACCCTCGCCTGGCCGAGCAGGACATGAATTGGGGCGCCGCGCTGGCGCTGCAATCGGCTGACGCCATGATCGAAGGCGCACGGGACAGGATCAGCGAAACGGTGCGCGGCAAGTGGGTAAATCGAATCA
>Ga0224532_1000023_pt1 | contig 37869 bp, 42 predicted proteins | sample 714E115metaG_FD_179902 | JGI IMG/M metagenome (GOLD analysis project Ga0224532, IMG submission 179902) | Peat soil microbial communities from Stordalen Mire, Sweden - 717 E1 1-5 | ecosystem: Environmental > Terrestrial > Soil > Wetlands > Peat | place: Sweden: Norrbotten County, Stordalen Mire... | reverse complement strand
CGTGGAAGTACAGATTCTCCCAGACGGTGAGTTGGCGGTCGAGCGTATTGGTCTGGGACACGACACCGAGGAACTGCTTGGCAACGGCGGGATGGCGGACGACGTTGATGCCCGCGACCGTAGCGGTACCCGACGTGGGGATCACCCTGGTGGTGAGCATGCCCGCGGTGGTTGTCTTTCCCGCGCCGTTGGGACCGAGCAGTCCAAAGATCTCACCGGCGAACACCGAAAGGTTGAGATCGTCCACTGCGCGAAAGTCGGCCTCTGCGTAGATCTTGGTGAGATGCTCGGTGACGATGACCGCTTGATCAGTCGTTGGGGCAGGCGCAGTCACGAGTGTCATCTTATGGATGACCACGTGACCTAGAACGCGTCGCTTTCGCGAAGTGCCTTCAAGGGTGGACTCATGATCGTGAGCTCTCGCACGATACTTCTGGCGCCGTTGTTGAGTACTTCGTCACCCGAGAAGACCCCGTCGACCACTGGGACGAGGGGGAGTGGAATCGTCACTTCGCCACTGAAGATGAGTCGAAGTCCGGCGAAGATCGGCTTGAGTGCCTGGACCGCGCGCACGCCCATGGCCATGCCGCCGTAACTGACGATGCCCACGGGCTTGTGCTTCCATTCGTGGTGCAAGTAGTCAATCGCGTTCTTGGTGGCGGCATTGAAACTGTGGTTGTACTCGGGAATCACGAACACCAACGCGTCCGCTCGAGCGATGGTCTCGGCCCATCGTTTCGTGTATTCGAACTCGTACTGCTTGGTGATGGGATGGCGCGGTTCGTTGAAGACTGGCAGGTCAAACTCGACCAGATCGACGAGTTCAACGTCGAAGGTCCCTTCGGCCGCTGCGATATCAAAGAACCATCGAGCGATGGCGGGTCCGACGCGACCAGGGCGCGTACTTCCGATGATGACTTGTAGGACGGGTTTTGCCACGACGTTCCTTTAGGGGGGTGGAGAGACTTTAATGGACGTTGCGCTTCAATACAGCACTTGAGATACCTAGAACGAACGTCGTGGTGGCCAAGCAGAACAACGGAATGTCGACGGTCCAGGCAACCACTCCTCACATTGATCGCCACTATCGTGCGTGCTCCCGACCCCCGGGGTGAGTACCACGCCGCATGGAATCATGTTGGTCTTTGTTCTTCGAGGTGGCCGACGTTTTGGTTGCGTTGTGAGAAGCGTTGTACGCGCTGGTGAATGCGGTGTTTTCGTACTCGCGAGTAAACGTGAACATTGGGGCTATATTCTTCGTCGCTTTATTTACCCCCTGCGATTAAAGTCATGAACGTGGCCAAACAAAGCAGATCCTTACCAGTGATGCAGGCAGTGCTGGACGAGGTGGGCGAACAATTGATGCACTCGGACGAGTCATCGATTCGCATCCCCGACGTTTGCAAGGCCACTGGCGTCAACTACGGATCGGTGTATCACCACTTCGGTTCACGAGAAGGCGTTATCGACGCCGCCTACAACATGTTGTTTTCCAAGCTCGCCGAAGAAGACATCCAAGTACTGCGCGACGTCAGCGATACCGCGACAACCCTCGACGAGTACATCGCCGCACTGGCGCCGCTGGTCGAACGGTTCTCCTCGGGCCCCGACCGGTTGAAGCGCCGTTCGATCCGTGTGCGCATCGTCGCCGCTTCCATCACCCGGCCTGAGCTTCGGGTCCTGATCGGCCTCACGCAGAATCGGCTCACCGAGGAATTGGTCCGTCTGGTCGAACTGGGCCAAGACCGAGGGTGGCTGCGACGCGACATCTCGGCGCGTTCGATCGCCGTTGCGTTGCAGGTGCTTATTTTTGGTCGTATTCTCGACGACATCTCGCTCAATCCCATCGACACGACTGAGTGGGAATTCGCGATGGGCGCCTTCTTCGCCAGCCTCTTCAACCTGCCCGAGTGAGTTTTCGAGGATCGCAGTCTTGTGTGCTGGACTGAGCACGTGAGGCTCGTTCGACTCCTACTCTCGCTCGCGTTGGCCGGTCTGCTCCTTGGCGCCGTCAGTGGGGCGAGCGAGAAGTCCACACCCACCTTCGATCCTTCAACGTGTGCTGCTCCTGCCCTCAGCGCGGCCTTCACCGGAGCCCTTCGTGTCACTGCCGTGGCGAGTTACGCCTGCGAGGACGGCTGGGCCTACCTGTGGGCGACCATCGGCACCGGCGAACACGCGGTGGGTGTCACCGAGGTGGTGCATCTTGACGCGGTCTCGGACGAGTGGCGTGTCTCATCGAGACTCAAGGTCTGCAAGCCAGGTGTCATGCCCGCGTTCATCTATCGCCAAGGGTGCTTCTCGAACTAGGAGTTGTGCAGCTTCTTGGGTGGTCGAGGGAAGAAGGAACTCGTCGTCGCGACGTATTCCTGATAGCCAGCTCGCGTCTTGGACAGTTTTCGCTCAAGCATGGGCTTGCCCGACAGCGAGGTGAGCAACCACCACATCGTGACGGGTGACAGCACCGTGAGAAATCCCCACGGTGCGCTCATTGCGATCACGTAGAAGCCCGCCCAGACCAGTGCGTCGCCAAAGTAGTTGGGGTGACGCGTGTATCGCCAGAGTCCGCGGTTCATGGTCGTCCCAGCGTTCGTGGGATCGGCCATGAATCGTCGCAGCTGATCGTCGCCTACTCCCTCAAAGAAGACGCCCAGTACCCCCAGGATGAGACCGGGAGCGATCAACCAGTTGAGGTGGTCGCTGAAGGCGATCCACTGGAGGGGAATCGAGACGAACCAGAGCAACAAGCCCTGAAGTCCGTAGATCATCTTGAAGGCGTAAAGTGTCTCGTTGCGGCCCTTGGCACCCGCCATGATCGCCACGTAGCGCGAATCCTCGCGCGAACCTCGCTGGCGGATCGCCAGGTGGATCGAGAGTCGAAGGCTCCACAGGGCCACCAACGCGAGCACCACGTAACGAAGCCCGCTGAGGTGGGGGTGCAGTCCCAGCGCGGCGACCAAGCTTTCGGCGAAGACCACGAGGAAACCGGCGCCCCAGAACACGTCGATGGTGGCGTGGCGGTGCACTCGTCGCCCGACCGCGGCCGCGATCAGCACCCACACAAGGGCGGCGAGCAGACTGAACGGTAAGTTTTCAAAAAAAGACATCACGTGCACGCTGACGGTTTAGCAGTCGCCAGCGTGCACGTGACTGCTCGGCGCTTCGTCAATCCCCTACGCTTCTACTCGTGCGTCGTCGTGGATTTGCCTCTCTGGCCCGGGCCGCGGCACAGGACCTCTTTGACCAGAAGACCGCCTTCGGGCGACTCGCCCTCGTGCACGTGATCATGATGGCGGGCGACACCATGGTCACCGTCTCGCTCGCGGGTTCGTTGTTCTTCTCGGTCTCGCCCGACGAAGCCAAGAGCAGGGTGCTCTTGTACCTGCTGCTCACCATTGCACCCTTTGCGGTCGTTTCGCCACTGCTCGGGCCGCTGATCGACAAGTCCGCGAATGGTCGACGAATCCTGGTCGCGCTGTCCGCGGGTTTTCGCGTCGTGCTCTGTTGGTCCATGAGTCAGCACTTGAACTCACTGTGGCTCTTTCCCGAGGCGTTTCTCGTGTTGGTCTCGTCGAAGTTGTACGTCGTCACGCGCGGCGCGCTGGTGCCCGAGATGGCTCGCACCGATCAGTTCCGCGAACACGCGGCGCGCGTGGGTGAGTCGGGATGGCCCGAGCGTGATGTACCCGAAGAGAAGGGTTTCGCGGGCTTCAACGCACAACTCACGCTGCTCGGGACGCTGTCGGGTCTGGTGGCCGGTTCGATCGGCGCGGGCCTCTTGAAGGGCATTGACGCGCCGAGCGTGCTCATCGCGGCGTCAATCGTCTTCGTGGCCGCCACGGTCGCGAGTTTGCGGTTGCAACGACCCGCGAAATCGGTGCGCGAGCAAGTGACCTCGATCACGCAGTTGGAGCGTGACCGACAGGCGCTCAATCCCTTTGGCGACACTGAAGTCTCGTGGGGTCTCAGCGCGTCGGCGGTGATGCGCTTCACCGTGGGGTTTTCGACATTCCTGCTCGCCTTTGGGCTGCGACGAGAGCAGGCGGGTCTCAAGTGGTTTGCGTTCGCCCTGACGATGTCCGCCCTCGGGTCGCTGATCGGGCTCGGCATCGTGACCCGCGTACGCAGCAAGGTCGCCGAGTCGGCCTTGCTGACCGGGTCGCTGTTGGCGACGGGCCTGGGTTCGGCCCTGGCCGCCCTGCACCCGACGCTCGCCGTTCAGGTGTCCCTCGCGGGTTGGCTCGGGGCCTGCGCCGCCGTAGCCCAGCCCAGCTTTGACGCCATCACCCAGCGTCACGTCCCCACCGGCGCCCAAGGGCGAACGTTCGCGCGCTTCGCCGTGCGCCAGCAACTGCTCTGGGTCATCGGAGCCTTGATACCGGTGGGCATCTCGCTGCACTTCAAGACGGGCGACGTGCTGCTCGCGATCCTGACGTTGGGCGCGGGCCTCGTCTACGGGATCGGTCGACGATTCAGCCATCAATGATATGAATTGATATATCGCCAACTATGCTTGGTAGAGATATGGCGATCTCTCCCGATCCGGCCCCGGAGTTCCCCGATTTCTCTCACTTGCCCCACGTCGTCATCATCGGAGGCGGCTTCGCCGGCATCACCACCGCCCGAGGTCTCGCCAACAAGAAGGTGCGGGTCACGATTGTGGACAAGCACAACTTCCACACGTTCCTGCCCCTCTTGTATCAGGTCGCGACCGCCATGCTCGAGCCCGCCGAGGTTGCCTATCCCATCCGCACCATCTTCGGCAAAGCCACCAATGTCGGCTTCCGTCACGCCAAGGTGCGAGAAGTCGATCACGTCCGTAACGTCGTTCTGCTCGAGGGAGGATCAGAGATCGCCTTTGACCACCTCGTGGTCGCCACGGGCGCCACGGCGTCCTACTTTGGAATCCCCGGAGCTTCCCAGTACGCCATGCCGCTCTACTCGCTCGCGGACGCGCGCAAGTTGCGAAACCGCCTGTTGAGTTCACTCGAAGAGGCCGACGCCGCCGCCGACGAGGCACCGGTTTCACTGAACTTCGTGATCGTCGGGGGCGGACCCACCGGCGTCGAGACCTCGGGCGCGCTCTCGGAGCTGATCCGCACCGTGATCAAACGTGACGGCTTGCGCATCGATCCGCAGAGGGTTCGCGTGTTGCTCGTGGACATGGCGCCGCGGCTGCTCACGCCGTTTCCCGAGAAGGCGAGTAAGTACGCCCAGAAGGAACTCGAACGCATGGGCGTGGAGATCGAGTTCGGTCGCTCGGTCGTCGAGGTTGAAGAGCGCGCGATTCGTTTCGCCGATGGCGAGCGACTCCGGGTCGCGGCGGTGATTTGGGCGGCGGGGGTCACCGCGAGTGGCACGCTCGCCCATGATCTGCAGGCGAGCCCCGGTCCGGGAGGACGCGTGCGCGTCGCGCCCGACCTTCGCTTGCTCGAGAGCGACAACGTGTGGGCGGTCGGTGACGCGGCGGCCGTACCGCTCGACGACACGACGTTCTGCGCGCAATTGGCGCCGGTCGCAATGCAGTCCGGGCGCCACTGCGCGCGCCAGATCCTGCTCGTGCTCGACGGTTCACCCACCAAGCCGTTCAAGTACCGCAACAAGGGCATCATGGCGACCATTGGTCGACACGCCGCGGTCGCTCAACTGCCCGGCGGTTCGGTCATCAAGGGCACGTTGGGGTGGCTCGCGTGGCTAGGGCTGCACCTGTGGTACCTGATCGGATTTCGCAACCGACTTCGCGTGATGATCAACTGGACGTGGCGCTACTTCGACTGGCCGTCGGGACCGCGACTCATCGTCGCCGACGCCGAGACCGCCGAGTAGTTCAGCCCAGACGCCTCTCCAGGTCGTCGATCTCCTGGCGCAGCTTGTCGGGCAGTCGGTCGCCGAACTGGGCGAAGTGCTTTCGGATGAGGGGCACCTCGGCGCGCCATTCGTCCGCGTGCACGGTGAGCAGTTCCTTCATGTCCCCGGGGGTCACGTCTACGCCGCGCACGTCGATGGACGTGGGCGTCGGCACGAAACCAATGGGTGTCACCTCGGCCTCGGCGCGTCCGGCGGTGCGCTCGAAGACCCACTCGAGCACGCGACTGTTCTCGCCGTAACCGGGCCAGAGCCAGCGGCCGTCCTCGCCCTTGCGAAACCAGTTGACGTAGAAGATCTTGGGCAGGTTCTTCTCGTCGAAGCGCTGGGAGAAGGTGAGCCAGTGTCCGAAGTAGTCCGCCATGTTGTAGCCGCAGAAGGGCAGCATCGCAAAGGGATCACGACGCAGGTTGCCCACTTGGCCCACGGCCGCGGCGGTGGTCTCTGACGAGACGATCGAACCGAGGAACACGCCGTGGTCCCAGTCGCGTGACTGGAAGATGAGCGGTACGGTGTTCGCCCGGCGTCCTCCAAAGAGGATCGCGTCAATGGGTACGCCCGCGGGGTCTTCCCAGTTCGAGGCGATGGCGGGGTCCTGGTTGGCGGGGGCGGTGAAGCGAGCGTTCGGGTGCGCGGCCGGCGTGCCGAGCGCCTTACTCCACTTCTGGCCCTTCCAGTCGGTGAGTCCCTCGGGCGCTTCGCCCATGCCTTCCCACCACACGTCGTTGTCGGCCGTGAGGGCCACGTTGGTGAAGATCGTGTTCTTCTGGCACGAGTACATGGCGTTGGGGTTGGTCTCCATGTTCGTGCCCGGGGCGACGCCGAAGAATCCGGACTCGGGGTTGATCGCGTAGAGACGGCCGTCGGGGCCCGGCTTCATCCAACAGATGTCGTCGCCCACCGTCTCGACCTTCCAGTTGGGCAGGGTCGGTACCAGCATCGCCAGGTTCGTCTTGCCACAAGCGCTCGGGAACGCGCCCGTGACGTAGCGGGTCTCCCCGGCCGGACTGGTCAGCTTCAAGATCAGCATGTGTTCGGCGAGCCAGCCCTCGTCGCGACCCAGCACCGACGCGATACGTAGGGCGAAGCACTTCTTGCCCAGGAGCGCGTTACCGCCGTAACCCGAACCGAACGAGACGATCTCGCGCGTCTCGGGGAAGTGCACGATGTACTTGTTGTCGGGACTGCACGGCCAGGCGACGTCCTTCTGACCTGGCTTGAGTGGCATGCCCACCGAGTGCAGGCACGGCACGAACTCGCCGTCGCCGAGCACTTCGAGAGCGCGCGTGCCCATGCGCGTCATGATCTTCATGTTCGCCGCGACGTAGGCCGAGTCGGTGATCTCGACGCCGATGTGGGCGATCTTCGAGCCGAGGGGACCCATGGAGAAGGGCACGACGTACATGGTGCGTCCCTTCATGCAGCCACGAAAGAGACCGTTGAGCTTGGTGCGCATCTCTTCAGGGTCACACCAGTTGTTGGTCGGACCGGCGTCGATCTCCTTCTCGGAGCAGATAAACGTGCGGTCCTCGACCCGAGCGACGTCACCCGGATCTGAGAGCGCGAGATAACTGTTGGGTCGCTTGACGGGATTGAGTCGTCGGAAAGTTCCTGAGTCGACGAGCAGTTGACAAAGTTCGTCGTATTCAGCGTCGGAGCCGTCGCACCAGTGGATACGATCGGGGGTGGTGACCTTCGCGACCAATTCCACCCATTCGATGAGTTTCTTGTTACGTGTGGGATATTTCATGCCGAGGGCCTCCAATCAATTGGGACCGCGTCAGTGCGGCGCCCACCTGACTCGTCAGGGCCAGGCCCATGCCGGCTGACCCCTTAGCTCTCCTAGGAGAGCACCCCCGGCAGGAGGATGACGTACTTGAGCGTATCGTCACCATCGTGGGTCGCCACACGATTCCTAAGGGAGAAAGTCATATAGGCGACGACGCCGCGGTTTTGGCGCCATTCGTGGGTGAGGCACTCATCAGCACTGACGTGGCCGTGCTGGGTGTGCATCTCGATGGGTCGCTCTTCCCCCTAGAGGACTTGGGCTTTAAGGCCGTCGCCGCGGCGGTGTCGGACCTGGCCGCGATGGGGGGGCGCCCGAGGGGCGCGGTCATCGCGGTGTGCTCGCCGCCCGGGACCGACCTCGAAGAACTGCACCGGGGTATCGCCGACGCCGCGGCGGTGACGAACTGTCCGATCGTGGGCGGCGACCTCGCCAGGTCCCAGGACGTGTCGGTCGCGGTGACGGTGTTCGGTGAGTGTCCCGGGCGCGGCGCGGTACTGCGCAGTGGCGCGAAGGTCGGTGACACCATTCTGGTGACGGGGACACTCGGTCGTTCCTCGGCGGGACTGCGACGCCGTCGCGAGGGCGCGGCCCTCGACGACGAGTTGGTGGTCGCGCATCGGCGGCCCTGGCCCCGGCTCGCCGAAGGCGTCGCCGCGCGCAACGCGGGCGTGAACGCGATGATGGACCTCAGTGACGGTTTGGGCCTGGACCTTCACCGGCTCTGTGACGCCTCGCACGTGGGCTTCGCCCTCGACAGCGTCCCGATCGCGCACGGTGCGACGAGCGAGGAGGCGATCAGCGGGGGCGAGGACTACGAATTACTGATGACCACGAGTGATCCCAGCCGACTGCGCATGATCTTCCTCGACCGCGGACTTCGAGCGCCGCTCAGCATTGGTGAGGTGGTGGCCGACCCGGGCGAGCGCACGCTGGGCGGCGAGCCGCTCGAACGACGAGGTTTCCAGCACCTGCTCTGAAGTGGTTTACGCAGTGACCTTGCGGCGGGCGGGCTTGGTGACCTTGCCTGAGCGAAGGCACCCGGTGCAGACGTTCACCCGGGTGGTCGTTCCCGCGACAACGGCGCGAACGCGCTGGATGTTCGGGTTCCAGCGTCGCTTGGTGCGACGGTGCGAGTGCGAGACGTTCATGCCAAAAGACGGCTTCTTACCGCAGATTTCGCAGACTGATGCCATGATGAACGTTCTCCTTTAGCCGGGCGAGGCCCTGGGCCAGCGCCGGTTGAAACCGAAGAGCCATTGTAGCATCGCTACCAATGACTTCTCCCCAGTCGCTGTCGGCGGCCCACCTGCGCAGTGCTATCGGCACGTTCGCTCAGCTCCTGCGCTCCCATAAAGAGGTCATCAACCGGCTCAATGTCTATCCCGTGCCCGACGGGGACACCGGTACCAATATGACCCTGACCATTGAATCGGTCGTCGCCGAACTGGGCGACGTGGCACCCGAGGCCCCCATGGGTTCGGTGACCCACGCTATTTCCCACGGTTCGCTGATGGGGGCTCGTGGCAACTCGGGGGTCATCCTCTCGCAGTTGTTGCGGGGTCTCGTCGAGAAGTTCCCCAAAGAGGGTGACGTCGCCGCCGAGCTGTTCGCCGAGTCGCTCGAGCACGCCGACGTCCTGGCCCGCCAGGCCGTGGTGCGACCCATCGAGGGGACCATTTTATCGATCGCGCGAGCGGGAGCCGAGGGTGCTCGAGCCCACTCCGAGGACCTCACCGCGATGGCGCGCGGGGCGCGCGACCAAGCTCGCGTGGCGCTCGCCCACACGCCCGAACAACTCGACGTCTTGAAACAGGCCGGCGTCGTCGACTCGGGTGGTTCGGGACTGCTCTTGTGGTTTGACGCGCTCTGTTACGTGCTCGGCGGCGACGCGCTGCCCGAACCGCCGCCTCTTGAGACGATTCACGTCCACGTCCAAGAGCAGGCGTACCACGACGGTGACGTCTCGGAGTTGCGCTACGAAGTGATGTACCTGCTCGACGCCGACGACTCGACGATGCACGCGTTTCGCGAGGTCTGGTCGGGCATCGGCGACTCAATTGTGATCGTTGGTGGCGACGGTCTCTACAACTGTCACATCCACACCGACGACATCGGTGCGGCCATCGAGGCGGCGATCGACGCCGGGCGTCCTCGCGACATTCGCGTCACCGACCTCACCGAGCAAGTCATCGAAGAACGCTGGGTGCGCGAGGGGATCGCCGAACCCGCCGAAGAGTTCGACGAGCCGCCACCCGCGACCGCGGTGGTGGCGGTCGTGGTGGGCGATGGAGTCGGGCGAATCTTTCGCACACTCGGTGTTCGACACCTCGTCGCGGGCGGTCAGTCCATGAATCCCTCGACCGCCGACCTGGTCGAGGCGGTGCTCGCCACGGGATCGAACGAGGTCGTGATCCTTCCCAACAACAAGAACATCCGACCGGTCGCCGAGCAGGTCAACGCGCTCGTCGAGCAGACGGTAACCGTAGTGCCGACCAATTCCATCGTCGAGGGTTTCGCCGCGTTGCTCGCGTACGACCCGGACGCGTCCGCCGAGCAGAACAGTGTCTCGATGCGAGCGTCGGCCTGCAATGTCGTGGCGGGCGAGGTGACCCAGGCGGTGCGCGACACCCAGACCGACGCGGGCGAGGTGCACGTCGGCGACTGGATCGGGCTCAGTGCCCAGGGCGTGTTGTCGATCGCCGATTCGATCGCGGTGGCGAGTAATCACCTCCTCGCCACCCTGCTGAAGCCCGAGCACGAACTACTCACCATCATCGAGGGCGACGGCGCGAACCCCGCGAACACCCGTCGCATCACCGAGTTCGTGGCCGACGAGTATCCCCAGTTGAGCGTCGAGGTCCACCACGGCGGTCAGCCCCTCTACCCCTACTACTTCGGCATCGAGTGAGTGACTCGGCTGGGCGCCGACTCCGCCAGTTGGGCGACGTTGCGGTCACCCAATTGCGCCACGTGGGTGAGAAGCGGGCCGGAGCACTCGCTTCACTGTGTATCGAGAACGTGTTCGATCTGCTCACGGTCTACCCGCGCCGTTACATCGATCGCACCAAGCGGGTCGACCTCTCGGACCTGACGGTTGGCGAGGAGGCGGCGATCTTTGGTGAAGTGAAGAAAGTGTCTTCGCGCCGGACCAAACAGGGAAAAGTCATGGTTGAGGTGACCGTCGCCGACAACGGTGGCGCCATCAAGGTCGTGTTCTTCAATCAGGCCTGGCGCGAGCGCCAGCTCGCCTTGGGCGTGCAGGCCCTCTTCTTCTCCAAGGTCGGCGAATACAAGGGTCAGCGCCAGATGACCAACCCAGTCGTGGACGTGATCGTGGGCCCTTCGGGTGACGAGCGCGACCTCTCGCGCGTGGGACGCGTCGTCGCGATCTACCCGGCCTCGGGCAAGGCGGGTCTCACCAGTTGGGAGATCGGCGGCTTCATCGAGGAATCGCTCGGACGCGCGGGACCCTTGCTCGACCCATTGCCCACGTCGGTGCGCGAGGAACTTGACCTCGTGGACCGTACGCAGTCCTACTGGGGCATCCATCTGCCCGTGGACCTCGCCGACGTGGCGCCCGCTCGACGCAGACTGGTCTTTGATGAGTTTCTACGCTTGCAGCTCCTGCTCGCGCTTCGGCGTCGTCGTCTCGAACAGAGCGCCACTGGAATTCGTCATCCCATTACTCTCGCGGACCTGGACGTGGCATCGGGTTCGTCCACGTCATCCACCTCGACGCTCGTGCACCGCTTCCTCGCGGGTCACCACTTCGCTCTCACGAACGCGCAACGAAGGGTGCTCGGCGAAATCGCTCAGGACATGGCGTCGCCCCTTCCCATGCACCGGCTCCTGCAGGGCGACGTTGGTTCGGGCAAGACGGTCGTGGCCGTGACGACGTTGCTCGCGGCGATCGACGGCGGACGCCAGGGCGCGTTGATGGCCCCCACCGAGGTACTCGCCGAACAGCACCTGGCGTCGCTGCGTCGAGATCTCGCGGGCCTCACGGTCCACGACGAGCGCGTACTCGGCGGCGAGCGACAACTCAGCATTCAACTCCTGACCGGTCGGGTGCGAGCGCGCGAGCGGGCGGCGATCCTCGAGGGGTTGCACGACGCCAGCGTCGACATCGTCGTGGGCACGCACGCGCTGTTGACCGATGACGTCAGGTTCAAGGCGCTCGGTGCCATCGTGATCGACGAGCAACACCGTTTCGGGGTCGAACAGCGAGCGATGCTGCGCGACAAGGGCAAGCAACATTCCGAGGAACGGGCCGATCCGGACCTACTAGTCATGACCGCCACGCCGATTCCGCGCACCGCGGCGATGGTGGTCTTTGGTGACCTAGACCGGTCGGTACTGGACGAGATGCCCGTCGGGCGACTTCCCATCATCACCACTTGGGCCCGCGACGAGGATGGCGTGAGCGCGTGTTGGAAGAAGGTCCGTGACGAGGTGGGAAACGGGCGGCGCGCCTTCGTTATCTGTCCCCTCGTCGAGGGCTCCGAGCGGGTCGAAGCGACGAGTGCGGTCGAGGAGCGCACGCGACTGGCCTTGGGCGAATTGCGAGGACTCAGTGTGGGCTTGTTGCACGGCCAGATGAAAGGACCCGAAAAAGAAGAGGTCATGTCCCAGTTCCGCAGCGGCGAGTTGAACGTCCTGGTGGCGACGGTCGTGATCGAGGTGGGGGTGGACGTGCCCGAGGCGAGCGTCATCGTCATCGAAGACGCGTGGCGATTCGGTCTGGCTCAATTGCACCAGTTGCGCGGTCGCGTGGGTCGCGGTGACGCGCAAAGTTTCTGCTACCTGCTCGGCATCGCGCCCACTGAGGAGGGCGAACGGCGTCTCCAGGCCGTCGTGGACTCTAACGACGGCTTCGCGCTGGCCGAGGTGGACCTGGACCTACGAGGCGAGGGGACGCTGCTGGGCGCTCGTCAGCGCGGACGAAGCGACCTGCGCTTGGCGAACCTGCGCCGCGACGAAGACCTCTTGATCGCGGCGCAGTCGGTCGCCTCGTCCCTCGTGGAGGTGGACGGACTCGGCGGCGAGCCAGAACTCGTCGATGAGCTGCGGTTGTTCGTCGACGACGAGGAAGCGGACTACCTGTTCAAGTCCTAATGGTCAAGCGCCTACCCTTGAGACGTGCGAGTAATTGGCGGTGCGGCCCGGGGACGTCCGCTCAAGGCAAAACTGCCCGCGACGGTGCGTCCGACCACCGACTACGCGCGCGAGGCCATCTTCTCGATGCTCGAGAGTAGAGGGGGACTGCTCGACCTCGTGGTCGTGGATCTGTATTGCGGTTCGGGGGCCATGGGCATCGAGGCGATGTCGCGCGGGGCCGTGAAGGTGTACTTCGTGGACTCGGACCCCCTGTGTCTAGCGGCCGCCAAGCTCAATCTCGAACCCCTGCAGTTGCATGCTGAGGCGCAGTTCGTGCGCGCCACGTTACCGATGTGGCAGCCGCCCAACGACGTGGACTTGGTGCTGTGCGATCCCCCCTACGGGCCGCTCGACGTGGCAAGTTTATTGAAGGGAGTGGGCGCGTCACGCGTGGTAATCGAGAATGACCGCCATATGGAGGCACCCGAGGGCTGGATCGTTACCAAAACCAAACGATACGGCACTACGCTCGTAACGATGTTGGAACCGCACGAAGGGAACGACGAGTGACGGTTGGACTGATTCCGGGATCCTTTGACCCCTTCCACAACGGCCACCTCGAAGTCGTCGAGCGCGCCTCGCACATCTTTGACGAAATCGTCGTCGCCGCGATCCGAAATCCCCAGAAGTCCGAAGCGCTCTTCGACCTCGAGGAGCGGCGCGAGATGATCGCCGAGAGCCTCGCGCACCTGAAGAACGTCCGAATCGTCTCGATCTCGACTCTGCTCGTGAACGTGGCGCGCGACGTTGACGCCACGGCCATCGTCAAGGGCCTGCGCGCCGTGTCGGATTTCGAGAGCGAGTTGCAGATGGCCCAGATGAACCGGTCGCTTTCAGGCGTGGAAACCCTGTTCATCCCTTCGAGCTCGAATCACTCGTTCATTGCCTCGCGACTCTTGCGAGAAGTGGCTCGTTACGGCGGGAACGTCTCGGCCTTCGTGCCCGCGCCGGTGGCGCGACGTCTCGAAAAGATCTTCCCCGAGGCGGCCTCGTGACGTCCTTTGACGGCTACGACGACCCCGAGGAGTTCGTCGAGACGGCCCGACACGCCCGGCGCGACATCGAAACCGACCTGCGCGAACTGGTCGAATTGGTGGAGAACGCCAAGCAGATGCCGCTGTCCAATTCGGCGTTGATCCCTCGTGAAGAGGTCCTGGGTCTGCTCGAACAAGCGCTCACCAGTCTGCCCGAAGAGGTGCGAGAAGCGCGCTGGGCCCTGCGTGACCGCGAGGAATTGATGGCGGCCGAAGTCCAAAAGGCGCAGCAGTTGATGGACCAGGTTCGCGCCGAGGCGGCACGCATGGTCGACAAGACCGAGATCGTGCGTCAGTCGCGCCTTCGAGCCGACCAGATCATCGCCGATGCCCAGGCCCAGGCGCGCGCAATGATCAACCAGTCCGAGGACTTCATCGACGGCAAGCTCGGCAACTTCGAGATCGTGCTCGAACGACTCTTGAAGACCGCACGCTCGGGTCGCGAACGACTGAGCGCCCAAGGGCTGCCGACCTCGATGATCGAGCCGGCGCCGATTGCGATCGACGACACCCTCTACGAACCGGGTTACGCGCCGCCCACGAGCGACGAATCGTCCTTCTTCGACCAGGACGCCTTCTAAGTCGTGGCCTCGCCCTTCCTCGTGCCGGTCGCGCAGATCCTTCGCGACGTGCCCTCGACCTACGTGGTCTCCTTCGAGGCGCCCTTTGACGAGGCGCACGAGTTTGCCCCCCGCGGACCCGCCGAGACCGACGTCTTCGCTGAGGCGACCTTGAAGGTGCGCCTCACGTTGCAGAGTTTCAGCGGGGGACTTCGCGCCAAGGGCAAGGTCGAGGCCCCCTGGCACGGGGTCTGTCGGCGCTGCTCGGTGCCGGTGCTCGGGGTGAGCCTGGTCGCGGTCGACGAGCGATTCGTCGACGATCGCGGACCCGAGGACGAGGAGGCCTACCTCATCGAAAACGATTTCGTGGACCTGGCGCCCCTCGCGCACGACGCCATTTTCCTCGATTTGCCCCTCGCGCCGCTGTGCCGAGAGGACTGTCGTGGACTGTGCCCCTTTTGCGGCATCGACCGCAACGAGGCCAGTTGTGACTGCCAGGTTCCGCTCGATCCTCGCTGGGCTACACTTGATGGACTCCGATTCATGGACTTCACGTCCGATGAATCCAAGGAAGTGTGACGGGCCCGCCCGTTCTGGCGAAAGAGACGACGAATGGCAGTTCCAAAGCGCAAGACCAGCAAGGCCCGGACCCGCAGCCGGCGCGCGTCCAACTGGACCCTCGATCGCCCGGCGCGCAGCGTCTGTCCCCAGTGCGCCACGTCCAAGTTGCCCCACGTGGTGTGCCCGAACTGCGGATGGTACAAGAACCGCGTCGCGGTCGAGGTCAACTGAGTTGACGCTGCCCATCGCCCTTGACGCGATGGGAGGCGACTTTGCACCCGGTGAGATCATTGCTGGCGCACGACGCGCGGTCGATGAACTGGGTCTCGCGGTCACTCTCGTCGGCGTTCCCGATCTCATGGGGGATCCCCTCGGTCTGCCGGTCTTCGCGTGCTCCGAAGTCATCGCCATGGACGACGACCCGGCCAACAGCGTGCGCAAGAAGAAGGACTCGTCCCTCGTGCGTTGTGCCGAGCTCGTGCGCGACGGCCACGCCTCAGCGATGGTGTCAGCGGGCAATACCGGTGCGACCATGGCCTCGGCGCTGCTGCGCATGGGCCGACTACCTGGCGTGGTGCGTCCCTGCATCGTCACGCCCATTCCAAACCCCGGCGCGAACCCGACCGCGCTCGTGGACGCGGGCGCAAATGCCGAGTGCACCTCAGAGATGCTGGTCCAGTTCGCCTTGATGGGCGCCGCGTTCGTCAAGGCCCGTTTTGGCATCGTGTCACCCAAGGTGGGTCTGCTCTCGATCGGTGAGGAGTCCACCAAGGGCACCCCTTTGGTAAAGGAGACCCACGAACTTCTCGCCCAACACGATCGTGTCGATTTCTTCGGCAACGTCGAGGGGCGCGACCTGCTGCCCTCGCCGGCCGACGTGGTAGTCACCGACGGCTTCACCGGCAACGTCGCCTTGAAGACCCTCGAAGGGGCGCTGAAGTTCATATTCTCGACCGTGCTCGAGGTGATTGGTACGAACGAGCAGACCCGGGCCGCGGGCGACGTCCTTTTTCCGTTCTTGTTGCCCTTAGCGAATGAACTCAACCCGGACAACCACGGAGGTGCGATGCTCCTGGGTCTGAACGGAATCTGCGTGATCAGTCACGGTTCCTCGTCGGCGACGGCGATCATGAACGCGCTGCGCGTGGCGGGCGAGATGGACGACGCCGGGGTGGTCGACAAGGTTCGGCTAGCCATCCGACCTGATCAAGACTAAGAACAAGCGCCGAGTGGTGCACTTGTCGGTATTCTTGGTCAGCAACACAAAGGAGTGGTCATGACCACAAACGCCTCTAACGCATCCTCACTCGACCGGGCCAAGGTCCTGGGAATCGTCAAGGAGGAGCTCGCCGAGATCCTCGAGAAGAGCCCTGACGAGATCGTCGAGGATGTATCGTTCACCGACCTGGGAGCCGACTCGCTCGCCCTCATTGAACTGGTCGAAGCCCTCGAAGAAACGCTGGCCTCCTACGCAGCCGGCTTCCATATCGACGACGAAGACCTCGAAAATCTTCTCTCGGTGCGCGACGCCGTTGACTACGTGGTGGTCAAGCTTCAGGTGGCGTAGCGAGGTTTGTGAGCCTTTTGCTCTCCTCGATCGATGCGCTCGCTGAGGCCCTGGGACTTAGCCCCGCCAGTGAACTGCTCGCGTTGGCCCTGACCCACTCGAGTTACGCCGCCGAGCACCAGTGCCAGTCCAACGAGCGTCTCGAATTCCTCGGTGACGCGGTGGTGGACCTCGCCGTCGCCGATCTGATCGTTCGCGAGTATCCGCACCTCAACGAGGGCGCGAGTTCGGTAGCGCGTTCGCGCGTCGTGAACGAGGCATCGCTCGCTCGCGCGGCCACTCGCCTGTACCTCGCGGATCACCTGCGCATTGGCAAGGGCGTCGTCAAAGAGCAAGGACTCGAGCGACCATCGTTGCTCGCCGACGCGTTCGAAGCGGTCGTCGCCGCGCTCTACCTCGAACGCGGCTACGACGTCGCCAAGGACTTCGTGCAGGCCTCGCTCGCCCAGGACATCGCGAGTGCCTCGTTGGCACCCGACACGCTCGATCCAAAGACGCGGCTTCGTCAGTGGGCCGAGGTCCACGGTCACGGTGCGCCGGTCTACGAACTGGTGGCTCGCGGGCCCTCACACGACACCGAGTTCGAGGCCACCGTGCGCGTGGGCGGCCTTCGCGCCTCGGGTTCAGGAAGGTCCAAGAAGCGCGCCGAGTCTGAGGCCGCCACGCACGCCTGGGAGCGGCGCGGCGATGCCTGAGTTGCCCGAGGTCGAGACCGTTCGCATCGTGCTCGCGCGCGAGTTGCTCGGCAAGAAGGTCAAGACCGTCGCGGTGACCAACGGTCGAGCCGTTCGTCGCCACAAGTCCGCCAAGGACTTTCGCGTCCTGCTCGAGGGACACACCATCAAGTCCGTCCAGCGCCTCGGCAAGAACCTGATCCTCGGTCTCGAGAGCGGTAACCACTTGGTGATCCACCTGGGCATGAGCGGCCAGCTGCTGTACGCCAAGAGCGCCAAGGAGCTCAAGCCCAAGCACACCCACGTCGTGTTCACCTTCGCTCAGGGCGACGAGTTACGGTACGTGGACCCGCGGACCTTCGGCGAGCTCTACGTCTCGGTGCCCCCACCCGAAGGGGCCGAGGTAGAGATCTCAAAGTTCGCTCGATTGTCAATCGGGGGCGAAGGGCTCCTGTTGCGACGCCAGATCCCCGAGCTCGCCCACCTGGGGGTCGATCCCTTCGAGGACCAGATCGGCTGGGACCGGTTCGCCGCGATCCTGCGAAGTCGTTCGACGCCACTGAAGGTCGTGCTCACCGACCAGGACATCATTGCGGGCATCGGCAACATCTACGCCGACGAGTCGCTCTACGCCTCCGGGCTGCGCTACGACCGTCCCGCCGAGTCGTTGTCGACGATTGAGATCCGTCGCTTGCATCGCTCGATCGCCGAGGTGTTGACCGAAGCCATCAAATACGGCGGTTCGACCCTCGACGACGAGCAGTTCGTCAACCCCGACGGCAAGCCCGGCACCTTTCAGCAGTACCACCAGGTCTACAACCGTGAGGGCCTGCCCTGCTATCAGTGTCGAACGCTGATCCAACGCGTCGTCCTTCGCCAGCGCGCGACGTTCTTTTGCGAGAAGTGCCAGAGCTAGCACCGGGGTCGACCCCAGAAGATTGCTAGCGTCTACGCGTGTTTCTTAAGCGATTGACCATGAAGGGCTTCAAGTCCTTCGCCGACACCACCGTCCTCGAGTTCGAGCCCGGCGTCACGGCGGTCGTGGGGCCCAACGGCTCGGGAAAATCCAACGTCGTCGACGCCGTGACCTGGGTACTCGGGGCCCAGAGCACCCGGGCGTTGCGTAGCGCCAAGATGGACGACGTCATCTTCGCGGGTACTCCCAATCGGGCGGCCCTCGGGCGCGCCGAGGTGGTGCTCACCATCGACAACTCCTCGGGGCGCCTCGCGATCGACGGGGCCGAGGTGACGATCTCGCGCACCCTCTTTCGAAGCGGCGACTCCGAGTACGCGATCAACGGCACCACCTGCCGGCTGCTCGACGTGCAGGAACTCCTCAGCGACACCGGCGTCGGGCGTCAACAGCACATGATCATTGGCCAGGGCCAACTCGACTCGATCCTCAACTCCTCCTCGGAGAATCGTCGCGCGGTGATCGAAGAGGCGGCCGGGGTTTTGAAGCATCGTCGTCGCAAGGAGAGAGCCGAGCGTCGCCTCCTCGCCACCCAGGAGAACCTCGAGCGACTCGGTGACCTCGTACGCGAGGTGCGCCGCCAGATGCGCCCCCTCGAGCGCCAAGCCGCCTCCGCGCGCAGTTACGCCGATGTCGAGGCCGAGCTTCTTCAAGCCCGTCACGCGCTCTTCGCCACTCGCTTGAGCGGCTTCGAGTCACGTCGACGCCAGCTCGACGAGGTGCTCGACGTCTCGTCCTCGCGCGAGCGCGAACTGCGCAGCGAACTCGTGACCCTCGACGCCCAGGCGACCGCTGCCGCGGCCGAGATGGCGAGTCGGCGCGAGGAGATGCTCGCCTCCACCCTGGGCACACTTCAGGGGCTCAGCGAGCGCGCGCGCGGCACCCTCTCGATCATTCAAGAACGCGAACGTTCGCTGCGCATGGCCCTCATCGCCTCGGCCGACGAGAACGTGATCGCCACCCTCGAAGCCGACGCCGCCAAGCTCGTCACCGACCTGAGTGCCCTCGAGGCCGAAGAATCCGAACTGGCCCTCCAACGAGAGCAGGTCGGCGCCGCGCGCACGTCCTTCGCCAGTCACGAGGAGCGATTCGAAGCCGCGTGGGCGAATGCCTCGAGCGAGGGCGACGAAGCAGCACTCAAGGCCGCTCTCGAACGCATTGACCTGCTCGAGCGTTCCTTGATGTCGCTTCGCGAGAGCGAACGACGAAGCGCGAATCGACTGAGCGAGGCGCGTTCGAGAACCGACGAGGCGTCAAGCGCGCGCGACGGACTCACGAGGGCTCGCGAACTGGCCGGTGAGGCCTTGCGGGCTGCGGAGAACGAGCGGCGCGACGCCGAGCGCGAGGCTCAAACCGCCGAAAGCGAACGAAGCGGCGCCGACGAGGCGCTGCGCGAGGCGACCGACGTCGCCGCGCGAACCCAGGCACGCGCCGAAGCGCTCGCTCGCGCGCTCGAGGAGATGTCCGGCGCCGGTGGCAAGGCCATCATTGGCAACCTCGAAGGGGTGCTCGGGGCGTTCCTCGACCTGATCGAGATCGACACCGGTTGGGACCGTGCCGTGGAGTCCGCGGCGGGGGCGTCCGTGGGCGCGATGGTCGTCGACGGACGAAAGTCCGCGCGCGCCGCCCTCGAGGCGCTTCGTCGTGAAGGGGGCGCCGGCCTGATCCTGCCCGTCGGCGAGGGGTCGGTCGCGGTGCCCAGCGCGCCGACCGGTTGCACGCCGCTTCGTTCGCTGGTGCGCGCGAGGTCCGGGGCGCCCGAACACGTCACGCGCGTGCTCGACGCCTTGTTCTCTCGGGCCTTTGTCGCAACCGATTGGGAGTCGGGCATCGAGGTCGCCGTGGGCAACCCCGAACTCGTGATCGTCACGCGCGAGGGGGACCGCTTCGCCGCCTCGGGGTGGCGCGTCGCGTCGGGTCGCGCTCTGGTGACCCGCTCGACGGTCGACGAGGCGAACCTCGCCGCGAGCGAGGCCGACGCGTCTCTCGGTCCCATTCGCGCGCGACGAGACCAGTGCGACGAGCGGGCCGTCACGGCTCGCCAGCGTCTCAATCAGGCGGCGACCGCGCACGCCCAGGCCGAAGCGCAGTTGGAGCGGACCAGTCGTGACATCGAGCGCACCGCGACGCTCCTCGAAGAACTCGAGGTCACCGTGAAATCGCTCTCGAGTGAGGTCGGCGAACTCACCGCACAGATCGTCGAACTCGACGAAGAACTCGCCACCTTGCTCGAGGAACTCCCCGCCCTCGAATCGGCGGTCGAGTCCGCGGGCGACAAGAAGGCCGCGATGGACATAGCGCGCGCCGATCTCGAGCGAGACCGCGCCCACGCCAGCGAGCTCGCCACCGCGCTGTCGCGTCGCGAGGCCGAATTCGGTGAGCGTCGTCGGCTCATCCAGCAACGCCGCAGTGAGATCGAGTCGCGTCTCGAGGGACGCAACTCCGAGCGCCTCGAAGCGGCGAGTCGACGTGAGTCTCTCGAGTTCGACTTGCGCGTCCTCGAACGCCTGACCGCCCTCGTGACGCGCGCGGCCGAGGACATTCGCACCTCCCAAGAGGCGATGGACTCCACCTATCGAGAGCAGCTCGAGGCGTCGCGCGCCTCGGCCGAGCGCCTCGAGGCCGTGCGACGCCAGCGCAGCGAAGCCGAGGCCCGCCTTACTGAGATCGGCGACGTGATGCACCGCGGCGAGATCGAGCGCGCCGAGCTCGCGGTCATGGTGACCAACGTGCACGAGATGATCCGACGCGACCTGGGCCTCGAGCCCCACGAAATGGGTCCCGGCGAGGACCTGGACTTGCCCGAGGGTGTCTCACTCGAGAGCCGGGTCGGTGAGCTCGAGGCGCGCATCACGTCACTGGGCCCCATCAATCCACTGGCCCTCGAGGAGCTGCGCGCGCTCGAAGAGCGCTACCGCGAACTCGACGAACAGGTGAGCGACGTGCGAAACGCCCGGCGCGAGCTCCAAGAGGTGGTGCGCGCGCTCGACGAGGAGATCATGGCCACGTTCTCGAGCGCGGTCGCGGACGTCAACGAGCACTTCTCCACCCTGGTGTCGATGTTGTTTCCCGGCGGTCAGGGTCGACTCATCCTCACCGAGCCCGATGACCCGCTCAACACCGGGGTCGAGATCGAGGTACGTCCAATGGGTCGCAACGTGCGACGCATCTCGCTGCTCTCGGGTGGTGAGCGGTCCATGGCCGCGTTGGCGTTCCTCTTCGCGGTGTTTCGTTCGCGGCCCTCGCCCTTCTACATGATGGACGAGGTCGAAGCGGCCCTGGACGACGTGAACCTCCAGCGTTTTTTGAGCCTGGTCGACGAGTTCCGCGACGAGGCCCAGCTGCTCATCGTCACCCACCAAAAGCGCACGATGGAGGCCGCCGACGCGCTCTATGGCGTCACGATGGTGCCCGGCGCTTCGTCCAAGGTCGTCAGCCAGCGCGTCAAGCGCACCCTTGAGGTCGAACCGGCGTGATCGTCGTCATCATCGTCGCCGTGCTCGTGGTGCTCGTGGGCGCGTCCGTGGTGGTTCGTCGGCGTTCTCGTGCTCGCACGCGCCTCGCTCCTCGCGCACGAGCCGCCATGCCCGAGGTGCTCGTGCGCGAGGTCGCTGCGCGGCCCGACCTGGGCGACGTGGCGACCCTCGAGCGCCGACTGGGCTCGTCGCGCTCGGTCTTCGAGCGCGTGCGCTCGTTGTCGGGCGTGGGCTCGGTGAGCGAGGACCATCTCGCGATCGTCGAGGAGGTCTTGTTGCGCAGTGACGTCGGGGTGTCGACGACCAACGAGATCCTTCGCGACCTGCGCGAGCACGGCGCGCCGGAAGGCGTCGCGCGTTCGCTTCGCGAGTCGCTGTTGGGATCGCTCGAGGCCGATCGTTCGGTCACCCAGCGCGCCAGCGCCGGCCGAGTACCGGTGTGGCTCTTCGTCGGGGTCAACGGTGTCGGCAAGACGACGTCGATCGGCAAGCTCGCCCAACGACTGGTCAACGAGGGGCGTTCGGTCACGCTCGCCGCGGGCGACACCTTTCGCGCCGCCGCCGCCGAACAGCTCGAACAGTGGGCCAGTCGCACGGGCGCGGATATTGTTCGCGCCAACGAGGGCGCCGACCCCGGATCGGTGGTGCACGACGCGCTGGGTCGGGCCAAGGCGACGGGCTCGGACATCGTGCTCGCCGACACCGCGGGACGTCGTTCGAACAGCACGAACTTGCTCGACGAGCTCGCCAAGATCCGCCGGGTCGCGGACCGCGAGCCGGGCGAGGTCGTCGAGACCTTCATGGTGCTTGACGCCACCACCGGACAGAACGCACTCGGTCAAGCCCGCGAGTTCCTCGCCGCGGCTGCGGTGACCGGCATCGTGTTGACCAAGCTCGACGGCACCGCCCGGGGCGGCATCGTGGTAGCGATCGAACGGGAGTTGGGTATTCCCGTGAAGTTCGTGGGTATCGGCGAAGGCGTGGACGACCTCATTGTCTTTGACCCCCAGCATTTCGTTGATTCCTTGCTTGACGCGTGACGGTAGCCTTCTCACATCATGTTTGATGCCCTCAGCGAACGACTCGAACGAATCTCGGGTTCCTTGCGCTCACGCGGGCGCCTGAGCGAGAGCGACCTCGACGAAGCCCTGGGCGAGGTCCGCTCGGCCCTGCTCGAAGCGGACGTCGAACTGGGCGTCGTGCGCGCGTTCTTGGACGCGGTGCGCGAGCGGCTCAGCGGCGAGGCGCTCAGCCAGAGCCTCTCGCCCGGACAACAGGTCATCAAGGCCGTGCACGAACAGTTGGTCGAAGTCCTCGGCTCGAGTGCGCTCAAGGTTACCTACGCGTCCAAACCGCCGACCGTCGTCCTGCTCGCCGGTCTCCAAGGTGCGGGCAAAACCACGGCGGCGGCCAAGCTCGCGTCGTGGTTCAAGCAGCAGGGTCGCCAGCCGTATCTGGTCGGCGCCGACCTCCAGCGTCCCGCGGCGGTCGAGCAACTACGCGTCCTCGGCGCCCAGATCGGCGTGGGCGTCTTTTCTGATGCCTCGGATCCGGTGAAGGTCGCCAAGAAGGGTGTCGCCGAGGCGGCGCGACTGGGACGAGACGTCGTGATCATCGACACCGCCGGTCGCCTGGCGATCGACGAGGCGCTGATGCGCGAAGTGCGCGCCATCAGTGACGCGACCACACCGCACTACACGTTCCTCGTGATCGACGCGGTCACCGGTCAGGACGCCGTGCACACCGCCAAATCGTTCCACGAGACGTTGGCGCTCTCGGGCATGATCGTCACCAAACTCGACTACGACGCGCGCGGTGGTGCGGTGCTGTCCGCGAGGGGCGTCGTAGGCCGACCGGTCGTGTTCGCCTCGACGGGCGAGCGACTCGGCGACTTCGACCTCTTTCACCCCGACCGCATGGCGTCACGCATCCTGGGGATGGGCGACGTGATGAGCCTCATCGAGCAGGCCGAACGCACGATGGACCCCGAGGTCGTCGCCGAGTCCGCCGGACGCATGATGAGCGGCACGTTCACCCTCGACGACTTCATGGCCCAGCTCAACCAGGTGCGCAAGATGGGGTCGTTGGGCGGGATCATGAAGATGATGCCCGGGGTCACCAAGGAGATGCGCAGCGCGGCGTCCAACGTCGACGAGGGACAACTCAACAAGATCGAGGCCATCGTCAACTCCATGACCAAGCGTGAACGTCGCGAGCCGGTCATCATCGACGGTTCGCGGCGCACCCGTATCGCCAAGGGCTCGGGAACCAGCGTCAGCGCGGTCAACCAGTTGCTCAAGCAGTTCGGCGAGATGCGAAAGATGATGCGCCAGATGGGCGGCACACAACCCTCGATGCCCGGGCCCATGGGAAAGATGGCGAGTCTCGCGGCGCGCGCCCAGGCCCAGCGCGCCGAGTCGGTGCCCCCGGGCTTTGAGAGCCTGGCGGCGGGCATGAACGCGGGCGGCGCGCCTCGTGGCGGTGGTGGGTCGAAAAACAAGAAGAAGAAGGGCGGGAGGGTCACTCCCCCCAAACAACGCTAAACTTTGACGCTCGGGTATATCGCCCAGTCCTGGTGGACCAGGACAAAAGGTTTGAAGGGAAATTCGTCGTGGCTGTGAAACTTCGTCTGGTGCGCATGGGTAAGAAGAAGCAACCGACCTATCGCGTCGTTGCGGCCGAGAGTCGTCGAGCTCGCTCGGGAGCGTTCCTCGAGATCGTCGGCACCTACCAACCCCGCGGTCTCTCGGACGCGAACCCCGAGACCGTGTTCTCGATCGATAACGACAAAGTGGTGCACTGGCTTCAGCACGGCGCCCAGCCGACCGAACGGGTTGCCAAACTCCTGAAGGCGAGCGGCGCCCTGGACGCCTTCGAGGCCGCGAAGGCCGCCAAGTGAGCGACGGGCACGACGACTACGTCGCCGGTGACATCAACACGATCGACGACAACGACGACAACGATGACTTCGCTAACGAGAGTTTCGAGTCCGACGGCGCCGATCGCGCCGCCGCCGCGACCGCAGCGCTCGAGTTCATCGCCAAGTCCCTCGCCGAGGATCCCGAAGCGGTCTCGATCGAGGTCAACGAGCGTCAGGGCAAGGTCGTCCTCTCACTGAGTGTGGGCGCCAACGACATGGGTCGGATCATCGGACGTCGGGGACGCACCGCGCAAGCCATTCGGGCCCTGGTGGGTGCCGCGGGCGCGCGCGACGGCGTGACGACCTCGGTCGACATCGTCGACTAATCGTGAGCGCCGCCGAGCGCCCCGTGCTCGAGGTAGGGCGAATCATCAAGGCACACGGCCTCAAGGGTCAAGTCCTGGTCGACCTGTGGACTGACCGGGTCGAACGTCTCGACACCGGCGCGGTCCTCGAGACCGATCGTGGACCGCTCGTGGTCGTGGCGGCCAGTGCGCACCAGGACCGGTTCATCGTGAGTTTCGATCGAATCGTGACGCGCGAGGACGCCGAAGTCTGGCGCGGGGTCGTGCTGCGCGCGCCCCGTCTGGAGGACGACGAGGCTATCTGGATCCACGAGCTCTTTGACGCCGAAGTCTTTGACGCGAGCGGCGTGGCCCGGGGCCGCGTCGTCGAGGTCGAAGCCAATCCCGCGAGTGACATCATGGTGCTCGATTCGGGCGCCCTGGTGCCGCTTACCTTCGTCACTCGCGTCGAGGCGAACGTGCGCGTCGACGTTGACGTTCCCGAGGGGTTGTTCGAATGACCCTTCGCATCGACGTGCTCACCTTGTTTCCCGAGTCCATCCGCCAGTACGCGTCGACCTCGGTGCTCGGGCGTGCTTTCGAACGCGGTGTCGTCGACCTGTACGTGCACGATTTTCGCGACGCCACCACCGACGTGCACCGCAGTGTGGACGACACGCCCTTTGGCGGGGGTGCGGGCATGGTACTGAGGCCCGAACCCATTGTCCAAACGCTCGAGCAGACCCCCGGTATTGCCCGCCCGGTGATCGCGCTCTCGCCCTCGGGGCGCACGTTCAGCCACGCACTCGCGCGCGAACTGGGCGGACTCACGGGCTTCACGCTGCTGTGTGGGCGCTACGAGGGTTTTGACCAGCGGGTGCTCGACCTGGTGGTGGACGACGAGATTTCAGTGGGGGACTTCGTGCTCGCGGGCGGGGAACTGGCGGCCCTGTGCGTGATCGAATCGGTCGTGCGCCTGCTGCCGGGCGCGCTCGGCAACGACGAATCGAGCCTCGAGGAAACCTTCGCCAATGGTCTCCTCGAATACCCGCATTACACCAAACCCGCCGAGTTCCGGGGTCTGGTCGTGCCCGAGGTCCTTCGTTCGGGTGACCACGCGCGCATCGCACGCTGGCGACTCGCCCAGTCGCTCTGGCGCACGATTGAGCGACGCAGCGACCTCATCGAGCGCCGCGGCGGTCTGAGCGAGGAAGAACGGGTCCTTTTGGACGAATTCCCGGCGTTGGATGAACCCCGCGGCAACGGCTAAACTTCTGAAGCCTCAGTGATCCGAAAGGGACCGCTCTCATGAATCCGACCGACCTCATTGACCGCGACTCACTTCGCGACGACATCCCCGCCTTTCGAACCGGCGATACCCTGAAGGTCCACGTGCGCGTGGTTGAGGGTACCCGCGAGCGCATCCAGGTCTTCCAGGGCGTGGTCATTCGCCGTCAGGGCGCTGGTCTCCAGGAGACCTTCACCGTGCGCAAGATCAGTTTCGGCGTCGGCGTCGAGCGCACCTTCCCAGTGCACGCTCCCACCATTGCCAAGATCGAAGTCGATTCCTACGGTGACGTTCGTCGCGCCAAGCTGTACTACCTCCGTGATCTGCGTGGAAAGGCCGCCAAGATCAAGGAGCTCCGCGTCACCGAGCGCCCCTAGTCCCTTGGGCGAAGAAGAGCTCGACGACTACGAGTCGACCCTAGAACTCGCACTCGTTCAGGAATACAAGGCCGTCGTGGGAATGTTCGACTTCGCCGTCGAGACCGACCGCCGTTTCTATCTGGCTAATTCGGTCGCGGTCGAGGTGCGCTCCGCGGCGACACCCACCTTGCTCGAGGTCACGCTCACCGACGCCTGGGTCTGGGACATGTACCGCGCGGCGCGTTTCGTGCCCTCGGTGCGGGTGCTCACGTTTCGTGACGTCAACATCGAGCGCCTACCCAAGGAAGACCTGCAGCCCTAAGAATGGAACTGGTGCACCTCTCGACGTCGCTCGCGCACCTCGACGAGGCCACCGCGTGGGTCAACGAACAGACGTCGCCGGTCCTGGTGTCGCTCGACGACGCGGACACGGTGGTGGGTGCCGCTGGCGTGAAGGACCAGTGGCGCGTTGCGCTGGGCGTCTGGCTCGAGGTCGACGAGAACTACGTGGCCTCGATGTGCGCTCGTGACGTCAAGACCCTCAGTTGGCTCCTCGACCTCGAACACGTGGTCGTCAGTGCTCGCCACGCGCAGGCCAACGCCGAGGTGGTGGCGGCGATGCTGAGCAACGACGAGGTGAACCTCGTCAACGACGTGGCGACCATTCGCGGCGCCTTCAATCGGCCGGCGCCGGCGCACCCCGTTCGCGTATGGAGCTTTGACGGCGAGACGCTCGCGAGCGACGGCGAGCGACTTCGCGCGAACTCGACCTCGCGACTCGCGTTCGGCGAGGCGACCTTCTTCGTCTAACGAGCTATTCGGGCTGTTGGGAGATCCGCTCCGGGTGGATTCGCACGGTGACGCGGATCTCGCCCTCGCGGCGCATGGGGTAGCTCTCGACGTCGAGGTACTTCTTGGCGAGTTGGTCGATGACCTCGTCGGCCCCGTCGGTCGTGAAGCCCGTGACCGAACCGCGCACGACGATCGCGGCGTAGAGGTTGTCGGGATCGGTGAGCGACACCGCCACCCTGGAGTCGCTCGCGAGGTTGCGCGCCTTGGCGCGCCCGAGGGCGGTGTTGATGATGATGTCCTCGCCGTCGAGCATGACCCAGACCGGGGTGACCTGGGGGGCGCCGTCGGGTCCGAGCGTGGCGACGTGCGCGAGGACCTTCTTCTCGAAGATCGCTCGCGAGGCGGGAGAGAACGTATCGGCCATGGTGTATCCAATCCTGAGGGGAAACTGCTGGTTTCATGGTACTGAGTGTCGGGCCGTAGGCATTCGGCGCGGCGCCTCCACGCGACGATCCCGGGGTCCCCGAAACTGCGGTAAGAAAGTCAGGGAAGAAAAGAACGAGAGAGGACATCGTGCCAGACGTACGCATCGAATCAGATACCATGGGCGAGATCGAGGTCGCCGCCGACCGATACTGGGGCGCCCAGACCGAGCGAAGCCTGCACCACTTCGCCATTGGCCACGACACCATGCCGCCGGCCCTCATCCGCGCCTTTGGCGTCTTGAAGCTCGCCTCGGCCCAGGTGAACCAGGCGCTCGGCAAGCTCGACGCCGAGAAGGCCGACCTCATTGAGCGCGCGGCCGGCGAGGTCATCGACGGCACCCTGATGGACGAGTTCCCGCTACGCATCTGGCAGACCGGCTCGGGCACCCAGACGAACATGAACGTGAACGAGGTCATCTCAAATCGTGCGATCGAACTGGCGGGCGGCGTGCTCGGTTCCAAGGTGCCCGTGCACCCCAACGACGACGTGAATATGTCCCAGTCGTCCAACGACACGTTCCCCACCGCCATGCACATCGCGGCGGTCATGGAGATCACCGAACGACTCGTGCCCAGCCTGCGACGTCTGCGCGACGCACTCGACGCGAAGGCGAAGGCGTACGTGAACGTCACCAAGATCGGTCGCACCCACCTCATGGACGCGGTGCCGCTCACCCTGGGCCAGGAGTTCTCGGGTTACGTCGCCCAACTCGACGCGGACCTCGAGCGTCTCGAGATGGTGCTCGGTGGACTCTACGAACTCGCCGCGGGTGGCACGGCCGTGGGGACCGGACTTAACACGCACCCCGAGTTCGGAGAGCGGGTCGCGGCCGCGATCGCGCAACTCACGGGAAAACCCTTCGTCACGGCACCCAACAAGTTCGCCGCCCTGGCGGCGCACGACGCACTGGTCTTCGCCCACGGGGCGATCAAGACCACCGCGACGAGCCTGATCAAGATCGCCGACGACCTGCGCTGGCTGGGTTCTGGTCCGAGATCGGGTCTGGGGGAGTTGTCGCTGCCCGAGAACGAACCGGGCAGTTCGATCATGCCCGGCAAGGTGAACCCGACCCAGAGCGAAGCGATGATCATGGTCGCGATCCAAGTGTTCGGCAACGACGCGGCGATCGGCATGGCCGGGTCGCGCGGGAACCTCGAGCTCAACGTGTGCAAGCCCGTCATCATCCACAACTTCTGTAACTCGATCGACCTGCTGACCGACTCGTGTGACCTCTTTCGCACCTTCTGTGTCGAGGGGCTCGAGCCCAACTACGAGCGGATCAACCACAACTTGAACAATTCGCTCATGCTCGTCACGGCGCTCAATCCGATCATCGGTTACGACAAGGCCGCCAAGGTCGCCAAAAAGGCCCATAAGGAGGGCACGACGCTTCGCGAAGCGGCCCTCAGCCTGGGCTTTTTGAGTGCGGAGCAGTTCGACGCCGCCGTCGTGCCCGAGGACATGACCCACCCGTGAGTCGCCCGGTCCGCCTCGAGGACATGGTCGTCGAGGTCTGGCTCGAGGAACATCGTTCGTGGCGTCGCGACGGCGACCATCTGGTGCGCGAACTTCGCACGAGGGACTATCCCAGCGCCGTGGCGCTGCTGGGTGCGCAGGTGCCTCTGGCCGAGAGGCTCGATCACCATCCCGTGGCGACCGTCGGCTACCGCGAACTACGCCTGGAACTGTGGACGCACGACCGCAACGGGATAACGCAGTTGGACCTGGACTACGGTGACGGCTTCGAGAAGCTTCTGGCGCACTACGGCGACCTGCTCAGTTGACGGGTAGGTCCCACAGCGCCATCCAGCGCGAGAGGTCCTTTTCCATGGGTAAGTCCTTCTCGAGGAACGAACGCACGCGTAGTTCGAGTTCATTGTCCCGCTGGTTCTTTGTGGTCGGGGCGAAGGGATAGAACGTCCCCTGCTTCAAGAGATAGACGAGGCGCACCGAGCCTTCGCCGGGGGGCGACTTGGGCACGAAGCCAAAGACCGCGCAAAGCAGTCGCGGCCCGAGGCCGTTCTCCACCATCGAGGTATTGGCACTATGGATGCGCGTGACCAGACTCTCGAGGTCGGGGTCCTTGATCACGAGCCACTTGAAGCCAAGGTCGTCGGTCGAGATACTGACCTTGTTGTCGGTCTGGTCAAAGTTGAGCAGCTGTTCGATGTCGGCGTCGGTGGTGAGCGTGGACTCACCGCTGCCGGCCTTGAAGCACAGTCCCGCTTGACCCGAGGAGACGAGGTCGAGCTCACTGTCCAGCGTGAGCGCCCCTGTCGATAAGGCGAAGAGGTTGTCGAGTTTGGGCTGGGCCTGGGTGGTGCGCCCGAACAGCGCGTCGCGTAGACCCACTAGCCGTTCAGTTCACGCTCGAGCTTGTTCAACTGGTCGAGGCGCTTCTCGAGTGAGGGGTGCGTCGAGAACAGGGAAGCGGCCGTGCCACTGGCGAGGGCGGGCGCGAAGAAGAAGGCGTTCATGCTCTCGGACTTGCGCAGGTCCGTGCGCGGGATCTTGCCCATGTCGCCCGTGATGTGCACGAGGGCACTCGCGAGCACGCTGGGCTTGCCGATGAGGATCGCTCCCGAACGGTCGGCCGCGAGCTCGCGGTAGCGCGATAGGGCCATCGTGAGCAGATAGGCAATGACGTAGATCACGAGTGAGATGATCCAGGTCACCATCTCCAACAGCACGATGTTCTGGCCGCCGCGTCCGCGACCGCCGCCGCCGCCGAGGATCGCTCCCCACATGGCGACGCGACTGACCAGGCCCGCGAGCATGCCCACGCCCGAGGCGATGGTCATAACGGCCACGTCGCGGTGCGCCACGTGACTGAGCTCGTGGGCGAGCACCGCCTCGAGCTCCTCGTCGTTCAGTCGGTTCATGATGCCGCGCGTGGCGCAGATGACCGCGTGCTTGGGACTGCGACCCGTGGCGAATGCGTTGGGCATGTCAACTTCGGCTACGCCCACGCGGGGCTTTTCCATGTTGGCGAGCAGGCACAGTCGGTCGACGATCTCGTGCAGGCGCGGTTCCTGGGCGGGCGTGACCTCGTGGGCGTGCATCGAGAACATCGCAATTTTGTCCGAGAAGAAGTACTGGGAGAAGATCAGCGCGAAGGCGATCACGATGACGAACCCGAAGGCCACGCCCACGCGGATCAGTACGGTGATGATGATCGCGTAGAGCAGGACGAGCAACAGCCCCGTCACGAACATTCGCGCGTTCAGGCCGTGATCGGTTTCAATCTTGGATTTTGGCATCTTCAAGCGTCCTTGGGAGCGGGGAGTTCGCCGGCGCTGTCGGTGCCCGACGCCAGCTGGGCCTTGAGGGCCGCCATCTGAGCGTCGACGCTGGCGGTCTTGCCGGCCTTGTCGAGTTGGGCCTGGATGTCGTCGGTGGGACTGTTGAGGTCCGTGAGGGCGCCAGACGCGAGCAGTTCGTCCAGCGCACCGCTGCGCGCTTGCATCTGGGCGACCTTGTCCTGAGCGCGCTGCATCGCCGCCCCGGCGTCGGTCATGGACGTCGAGATGCCCGCGACCGCCTCGTTGATGTGCGAGGACGCTTCGGCCGCAGTGTAGGTGGCCTTGATGGTCTCCTTGCGGGTGCGAAACGCCTCGACCTCGGTCTGGAGGCGTTGGGCCGTCTGGGTGAGCTTGTCCTCTTGTTCAACAATCGTCGCGTGCTGGGCGTCCAGGTCCTGGAGTTGGGCGGCGATGGCCTCGCGGCGTCCGAGGGCCTCGCGCGCGAGGGGCTCGTTGCCCTGGGCGAGGGCGGCCTTGGCCTGCTCGGCGAGCTTGTCGCCCTGGGTCTTTAGCTGCTCGGCCTGGATCTCGACGCGCTTGCGCGCCGTGGCGACGTCGGCGACGGCGCGCTTTATCTTGGTCAGGTTCTCGAGCTGCTGTTCGTAGGAGAGATCGAGCGTCTGGCGCGGGTCTTCCATCTTGTCCAGCGCGGCGTTGGACTTCGCCTGGAAGATTGTCGAGATTCTCTTACCTAAACCCACGGGGGCCTCCTTCGTTACCTGAACAGACTAGGGGCAACTGAGCGAAGCGTTTTCTAAGAACTTCTGGTCGCCCGCTGGAATTTCACGTTCGGGGCAGGTTTTCGTCCTGGGTTTTCGCTTGCTCGGCCAGTTCGAGCCGGTACTTTTCGAGTTCGACGGCGAGCGACTCGTCGTGCGTGGCGAGCAAGCGCACGCCAAGCAAACCGGCATTGGTCGCCCCGTTGATGGCGACCGTGGCGACCGGCACCCCGCGGGGCATCTGGACGATCGACAAGAGAGAGTCCAGTCCGTCGAGTCGAGCGAGCGCGACCGGAACGCCAATGACCGGCAAGGTCGTCACCGCCGCCAGCATGCCCGGCAGGTGGGCGGCGCCGCCCGCGCCGGCGATGAGGATCTTGAGGCCCCGAGCCCGGGCCTCGCGTCCGTACTGGATCATCGCCTCGGGGGTGCGGTGCGCCGAGACGACGTGGATCTCGTAGGTGACACCGAACCGCTCGAGCACGGTGGCGGCGTCGCTCATGATCTCGTGGTCCGAGGAACTGCCCATCACGATGCCGACCACTGGTTGCACTACGCCTCCTCGGTGCTCGTGCCGTATGCGCGCGCACCCTGCCATGCTCTCACGTGCACCGTGGTCGGGTCGTCACCGACGCTCGTGACGTGGCCCAGTTTGCGATTCGGGCGCCAGGACTTGCCGTAATCGTGCACGACCACGTCGTGCACCGCGCGGGCACGTTCGAGTGAGCCGGGGCGTTCGTCGCCCACGACGTTGACCATTACCGCGTGCTCGAACAGCGGCGTCGCTGGTCCCAGGGCCTGGCCGCTCACCGCGAGCAAATGGTTGGCGAACTGGCTGGTGCTCGCACCCTCGATCGTCCAGTGGCCCGAGTTGTGCGGACGAAGGGCGATCTCGTTGACCAGCAAACCTTCGCCGGTGACGAAGTACTCGATGGCGACGACGCCCACGGCGTCCACCAGTGACGCGACCTGTTCGGCGAGTTCCTCGCCGCGCCTGGCGAGATCGTTGGTGATGCGGGCGGGGTAGATGACCTCGACGCACATGCCGTTTGCTTGCACGGTCGTGACGAGCGGGTAGATCGCCACCGAGCCGTCGACGCCGCGCACGAGCAGTTGGGCAACCTCGCTTCGAAGCACGAGTCGTTCTTCGACGACCACCTCACCCGCGCCCGCGAGTTGGCTAATCATCATCAACGTCTCCTCACGCGACGTGGGAAACAGGACGCCGCGTCCGTCGTAGCCCCCTCGCGCCGCCTTGAGGACCGGCTCGGCGTCCAACTCGGCGAGGAATGTTCGAAGTCTCGGGTCGTGCGCATCGTTCGCGACGACAAAGCGCGGCACGGGTATGCCCGCCTCGGCGAAACGTCGTCGCTGGAACGCCTTGTCGACGGCGAAGTGCAAGGCAGACGAACTGGGTCGAACCAGCACACCACGGTGCTCGAGGGCCTCGATTTGTTCGAGGTCGACCAACTCGTGGTCGAACGTCACGACGTCGACGTTTCGGGCGAGTTCGCCAAGTGAGTCGGCGTCTCTCGGCTCGCCCACGAGCACGACGTCACAGGACGCGGCGGCTGGATCATCGCGCGACGTCGCAAGTACGAACGTCTCGATGCCGAGTTCGCGAGCCGCCTCGCCCATCATGAGAGCGAGTTGTCCTCCCCCCACGATGCCCACGCGCCACGCGGTAGGTTGGGGGACGATTGACACGACCAAAACGCTAGTGGTCGCTCGGGGGGACAACAATCATGAAGATCGCCATTGGTTTGGACACGGACGGTCCGCTGGAAAAGACGCTGTCGAGGGCGCGACGACTACGTGAACAGGGATTCACCTCCATGTGGTCATCGCAAATCTTCGGCCCCGACACCTTGACGGTGCTCGCCGTCGTGGGACGCGAACTGGCCGACGTCGACCTGGGCACCGCCGTGGTGCCCATCCAACCCCGCCATCCCTCGATGCTCGCCGCCCAGGCCCGAACGGTCCAAGAGGCGATTGGGGGTGCCCTATCGCTCGGAATTGGCCTGTCCCACCAGGTAATCGTCGAGGGGCTCTGGGGAATCTCCTTTGACAAACCCGCGAACTACATGGCCGAGTACCTCGACGCGTTGGGTCCCCTGCTGCGCGGCGAGGACGTGAACGTGCACGGAGAGCGCGTGAGTGCGGTGGCGCTCAGTCCCGTCGGACCCAAGCAGACCCGTACACCGGGTCTGCTGGTCGCCGCCCTCGGTCCAAGGATGCTCGAGCTCGCCGGCTCGTTGAGTGACGGCACCGTGTTGTGGATGACCGGCCAGAAGACGATCGCGTCGCACATCGCTCCGCTACTTCGTGACGCGGCGGCCAAGGCCGGTCGGCCAGCGCCGAGGATCGTCTGTTCGTTGCCGGTGATCGTGACGAACGACGCGACCCGAGCGCGCGAAAGGGTCAACGAGGAATTGGCGGTGTACGCGACGCTGCCGAGTTACGCAGCGATGTTGGAGCGTGAGGACGCCAGCGATCCCGCGGGCGTCAGTCTGCTCGGTTCCAAGCAGCAGGTACTCGAAGGTCTTGACGCGCTTCGCGAAGCCGGCGTGACCGAGTTCTCTGGCGCGGTGTCGGGTTCGAGTGAAGAACGCGAGGCGGCGCTCGAAGTCCTGTTGGAGTACGGGAAACTCAGTTAATTCTCTGAACCACGTAGTGCGAATCGCTACCTTCGCAAGGGGGACATTCGAGAAACACTAAATTGGTTCCTCACGAGGAGTTGAGAATGTCTGTTGCCGCAAGTGTCCTTTCTATTGTCCTGTTCTTGGCGTTCGCCGCCGCAGGACTCCAGAAGATTCGATTCAATCCAATGATGTCGGGTGCCGCGGAGCATCTCGGCTTCACCAAAGCCGCCTACCAACGCATCGGTGTCTTGGAGTTCGCCGGTGCCGTGGGCGTGCTGATCGGCCTGGCCTCTTCGCGCTCGACTTTTCTCGGTGTCCTCAACATCGCTGCCGCGGCGGGCCTCGCCGTGATGATGATCGGTGCGGTGTATTTTCACTTGAAGACCGGCGACAAGTTCGCCCTGTTCGCTCCCGCCGTGGCGCTCGCAGTCCTGTCGATCCTCGAGCTGATCCTTCGCCTGGGTTAGGTCACTGCGTTAGGCGCGTGTGCTTGAACTCGTTCAGTTCCGGTTGGCGGGTCATCAAGGTCACGAGTGACTCGATCAGGGCAATGGACGCCTTGGGGTCATCGGTGGGCGGGCTCATGTAGCGCACGAAGGTGGCGTCATTGCCGACAACGAAGGTGGGGACGCCGAAGGCTTCGACGCTCTCGTATTTCTTGAACTTCTCGCCGATCACCTGGTGCGGGCGACGCGTCGCCAGGTCACGTTTCACCATGGCGACGTCGACCCCGACCGGCGCTAGGACCCGCTCGATCTCCTCGAACGTGACCAGGCGGACCGCCTGTTCGTGACGGGCGCGAAAGAGCGCCTCGTGCGCGGCGAGGAACTGGTCGGGTTGTTGGTCGCGCACCGAGACGCTCACCGCGAGGGCCAGCAGATCCGGGTCGTGCTCGGGGTCGTCCCACACGTCGGGAGCGTCCTCGGCCTTGTAACCCTGGCTCATCGTCCAGGGAACGAAGTCCACGTCAAAGTCGGCGCCGGCTTCGAGGGCGCTCAGTACGTGCAGGTGGATGTTCTTCGCGAAGGGACAGCGGTAGTCGTAGGAGAGTTCGAAGGCAATCACGTCGCCAGCCTACGGACTAGCGGACGGGAACCGGTACGCCGTTGGCTCGGCAAAGATCCTTATACGCGCAGAACCGGCAGGCGTTGACTGACGGGGTGGCGGGGAACTCGCCGTCGTCGTAGTAGCGCTTGATCCGAGCCCAGGCGTCAACGGCGTTGGTGGTGCGCGCCTTGATCACGACGTCGGTGACGGGTCGTTCGATCGTCTCGCCCTGGGCGACGTAGAGGAGGCGGATCTTTACTGGCGTCTCGCCGAACTTCTCTCGACAGAGGGCGGCGTAGAGCTCGGTGTTCGCGAAGGTCTGGGCGTCGTAGTTCCGGTTCGGGAGCGCGCCCGTCTTGTAGTCGACAATGACCAGATTGTCGTGCTCGTCGCGGTCGAGGCGATCGAGGATGCCAAAGAGTGGTGCGTCGTCCACGTTCACGCCCAGGCGAAGTTCAATGCCCTCAGCGTTCACGTGACGCGGGTCCTCCATCTCGAAGTACGTGGTGATGATGTCGTGGGTTTCGTCGATCATCCGTTCGAGCATGGCCGCGTCCATTTCGATCTCGGCGCGAACGTTGTCGGTGAGGATGGCGTCGATCGCCGGGTCCACGAACGAACGGGCCTTCTCCGCGGTCCGTTCCTCGGGGGGCAATAAGAAGAGGTGTTCGAAGACGTAGTGGGCGAATCGACCCTTGGCGGTGGCGTAGGTCGCCGGCTGGGAGATCCTCTCGATCGAGGCGTGTTGGTAGCGACGAGGGCACGCCTTGAAGTCGGCGAGGCGCGAGGGGGAGAGCGACTTCGGTAAGGGCTGGACAAAGGACATGTGTCGACCATACGGCACGGGTGTCACGACTCGTGTCCCGTTGGCGTGGTGAGGGCGGAGTAGACAGGTGGAGTGATTACCGCGCGCGACGAATTCGCTAAGGAAACGTTGATTCGTTCTGGGGCGTGGCACGGTGTCGTGCGAGGCGAGACGGTCCTGGTGAACGCCCCGAAGGAACGACGTCAGCAGTGGGTCTTTGTCGCCCACGTACGTAACGTGGCGACCGGTGACGAATGGATCGAAGTTCGCGGCGGGCGACCAGGTGAATCGAAGGGCCGCGCCTTTCGCACCGAACTGATCTACCCCTCGAGCGCCAAACGAGGCTCGCGGTTGGTCGGTCCTTCCTTTCAGTTCGCACCGCGCTTCGCACTGTACGACGTCGACTCGAACTGAGCCAGCTGGAAATCGGCGCCCCTAACGTGGGGACGTGGCGACTCGCGAGCTCTTGATCTACGACGGTACGTGCGGCCCGTGCCAGCGGGGGGCCAAGTGGCTCTCGGCTCACCTCCGAGACAGCGCCAACCTTGGTTTGGTGTCGTCACAGGACCTCGATGACGGCGCGCTCGCGAGGTTGGGTTTGAGCCGACGAGAGGTCGACGACTCGTTGTGCTGGGCGGGTGTCGAGGGTACGTGCGCTGGTTCGCAGGCGATGACACTCGCGATGGCTCGAACGCGACGGCCGTGGTCGCTGCTCGCCACGGTCATGCGCGCGCCGGTCATTTCAATGCTTCTGGCTCGCGGTTATCCGATTGTCGCGAGGAACCGGCATCGCTGGCCCGGGTCGAGTTCCTGTGGCCTCGATGCTGCCAGCGAGTATGGACGTCGTGCGGGTTTCTGCAATGGCAAAGAGTACGCCGGGCACGACGTTCAGGCACAGGGCGACGACCACGAGGTGTCCCCATATGGCGAGCTCGCGAGGGTACCTTAGGCGCGACGCGAGGAGCATGACGAACAACGAGAGGGCGCCCAGTGCGCAGCGCACGAACGCGACGCCAAACGGCGTGAGGAAAAAGAGTGACCATTTGATGAAGAGGAACGAACAGCCCCATACAGTGCCCAGTGCAACGTAGGCAAGCAACCAGGGGCCCTTGTTCGAGGTCGTCATGGGGCAAGGATAGGACGGGCGAGGAGAAGGAGTCACGACGATCGCGCACTTTCTCAGTGCAAGGTTCCCGCCTTGGAATGCCCAATGAATAGCCACCATGACTTGCCACAACCAAAGGGTGGCGCATCTCTGGTTCTTTAAGACGAATCGTCGCCTTTACTGCTATCTCATACTTGGTCGGCGATCAGGTATCAGTTCTGATTTGGCAACGATCGTCGAAGTGGCGGAATCGTCTTGGGCGCCACTGAACGGGCTGGAAGTTCTTCGAGCAGTATCAGAGTCGCCCGAGTTACCGCCTCGACGGCGCTTTCGAATGCAACAACGGTATTCTTCGACGTGCTCTGAACGCCGCTCACCTTCCTTACGTACTGACGAGCAGCTGATTCAACCTCGTCGATGGTGGCCGGTGGCTCGAGTCCACGCAGGGTGGTTATGTTTCGACA
>Ga0224532_1000022_pt1 | contig 38205 bp, 59 predicted proteins | sample 714E115metaG_FD_179902 | JGI IMG/M metagenome (GOLD analysis project Ga0224532, IMG submission 179902) | Peat soil microbial communities from Stordalen Mire, Sweden - 717 E1 1-5 | ecosystem: Environmental > Terrestrial > Soil > Wetlands > Peat | place: Sweden: Norrbotten County, Stordalen Mire... | reverse complement strand
CCTCTTTGGCGATGGTGTGCAAGTCCTCAATGGGCTGGATGTCATTCCAAAACTCATTGTAGGCCTTGTCCTTCATCACCTGAAACTTGGCGTTAAATCCGGATTGCTCTGCCGGAATGGGTGGCGGGCTGGCAGCGTTTTCCGAGTTTGTAGCAGCTGCAATGATGTTTTGAGCAGCAGCTGGGCCTTGGGGTGCTTTGCGGGCGGCTTGAAGTGCCTCAGGCGCTGTGTCTGCAAGCGTGGGGGCTTCGGATTGCGGCAATGGGAGGTTTTGCTGTACATAGGCGTCTTTCTCCATTGAGGTCATGTTGGCAGCGGTTTCGGTAGCCTGCGCAGGTGTTGCACCTTTGGTTTCCATAAAATGCGTGGCCAGACCTGTGGAGGCGTGCAGGCCGCCAGCGATGCTGATAAGCCCCGCGTTTACCAGCTCCTCATCCTTGGACGGTGTGAGCGCATCCAGATAATGGTCATAATCCTTAATGTCACCGCCTGCGTAGCCCACAGAGGCTTGCAGCGCATGGTCGAGGTGCGCAACGCCAACCTGCTCAGCCATTCCATTCCAGCCCGCCGCGGTGAACATCTTGGACACTGTGGCGTTGGGCTGCACAGCTGACCATGCTTTGTACAGGCCTGCGGTGATTTCAGGGCTCAGGTCTTTGGCTGCTGCCGTCACAGGGCTCAGGAGCATACCGCCAGCCTTGGTGAAGCCTGGGGCCATCATTTGGCTGATAGCGTCAGCGCTGGTGTACCCAAGTGTCATGAGCGCGGCTTTCTGCGGGCTTTCCGTTGCATCGTGCATAATCAGCTGCCCTTTGTCGGTCACCGCGCTGATGTCGTTAAGCTGGCGCTCGCCATACGCGGCGCTGTAGTGCATCGCGTCCCATGTCGCCAACGTGCCTGCGCTGCGCACAGCGAGGTTGGTGATGGTGTTTTCGGCAGTCGTGAGGGCTGCCTTCTGCACGCCTGTTTCAATCAGTTTGCCGACACCGCCAGAGGCCGCAAACTGCGCGGCGAATGAGGGGATAATCGAGGCACCATTGGCAATCTTACCACCCCAGCTATAACCGCGGGCAGCAGCCTCAATCTTGTTGTCGAGGTAATTGTTGAGCGTGCTTTGGTCATTGGGCGTTAAATCCTGTCCAGCCTTCACTTTGAGCGCGATGGGAAGGATTTTCAGAGCGTCAGCGTCTGTGTCACCAACAGCGTAATCGAGCGCTGACAGACGTTTAAACGCTTCAAAGAAGCCGATAGGGTTTGCCTTCATCTGAGCCAGCTGGTCTGGCGTGTATTTGCTGTACGCCAGCGTCATGAGTTGCTGTTGCTGGTTTTGAGCGAAAGCACCAGGCGCTGTGGTCTGTTTGCTCGCGTCAGGCCCGTTGGAGCCAATCGGCACAGTTTCCGCGCTGAAAGGGACTGGCTGACCATCCTTGGGCTCGCTGACCGGTGGCACCGGCACGCCTTGGCCAAAGGCGTTGCTGTTTACCTGAGCAGGGAGAGGAGACGCTGTGGGCGCTTGAATACCTGATTTTTGGAGCAGGTCATTGTCATCCTGTTGCTCAAGCGGATTGGCTGACGGGTGCGGAGGAGCTGCCGCACCCGCGCCTGCCCCCAAATCACCGTTACCCGCCAGGTTAGCGGCAATCTGTGATGGGGTAGGAGGGGCTGGAATTGCAGAGCCAGCATTGTTGTCATCCGGCGCGGTTGGTTGCAGCTGTGAGGCTGGCACAGCCGGAATGGTGGGGTTTACAGTGGGGTCAGCTGGCAGCTTTAGGCTGGGCGCTGGGATAGGCGCAGGATTGGCAGACGGCGCAGTTGAAGCCTGCGACGAGCTGAAAAACGTCATCCCTTGGCCTTCTAAAACATCATTCGCGTCAGCCATTATTGCTCCTCAGGCGGTACGCCCTGTAAAAGAATGCCAGGGTCTGGACTTGGCGATTTGGTGCTTCCAATATCGTCGCCAGTGTCAAGAGGCTGCGCCTGGCGGGTCGCTGGCTTCTTGGCGGCATTTTGACGCAGCATTTGGATGACTTGCTGCTGGCTCATGCCGTGTTTCTGCGCGGTGTATGCGAGCTGGTCAGGTGTGTAACCCAAGCCTTGCAGGAAAGCCGTATCGCTGCCTTGCAGATTTTGTAGGGTCGATTGTGCGGCACCGCGGCGCTGCTTGTTCACCTGGTCGATAATCTGGTTGGCTTGGTTGCTAAGCTGAGCGTCCGTCATGTTCTGGCCATGCGATGCATAGAACAGCGCACGAGTGGCCTGACCGCGGTATTCAGGCGGCAGCGTGTTAAACTTCTGGTTGGCGTCATAAAACTCGTTGCCAGCCGTATTGGTGGCCGATGCGAGCTTTGCGCTGGTGAGCCCCCCGATTTCCTTGTTGAGCTTCTGCGCGTCCTGCGCGGTGAGCTCGTTGTTGGCCTGCATCTGCATAACCTGGTCTTGGATGTTTTTGACACCCACCAGGTAATCGTCAGGGTTCATGGAGGCTGAGGCGTTGAGGTCATAAACGCTGTTGATGACTGTAGCCATTTTGGGTGTGTCGGTCTGCGCGTCGAGGTCTGTGCGCGATGTCAGCACGCGGCGAGCAATGGCTGCATCCTTGGGCGCAATAGTGCCATCCATTTCGCCTTGGTCGAGCTGAGCGCGTTTCTGGTAATACGTGCCGTCACCATTCACGATGTCGCTGGTGTCTTGCATGTTTTTGACCGTGGAGAGCGATTGCGCGAGCGCCTGCTGTTTGACGGTCTTTTGGATTACCTGCGTCATATCCCCGATGTCTTGGGTGCTGAAATGCTGCGCAATAGCTGGGTCTTGCAGCATTTGAGCTGCCTTCTGTGGGTTGCTCTGCGCAACACCGGCAATGAAGCTCTTGGCGTAATCGCCCTGGAAGTCCTTGAGGAAAGCTGCCGTTTTGTCTGCGCCCACCACGGGGTCAGCAAATTGGTGCATAGACTGCATTGCCTGCTGGTAATTCATGGCAGTTTGCAGGTCGCCGTCAGGGTCTTGTGCAAACGATTGGCCAGCTGCGTTGGCTTCATTGAGGTACGTAACGCGGCCAGTTTGCAGGTTGTTCACGCCATTGCGGATTTGCTGCTTTGTACCCCATGCCGAATTAAGGTCATCGCTCTGCGTCGAGAGCTCAATAGCCTTGTTCTGAAACGCAGGCATGGCAATAGCAGGCACGTTGCTGCTGTTTGTGTCGATGATTTTCTGACGGTCAGCCTGGTACTGCTGCACAGCCTTTGGATTGGTTGGGTCATCGGCATTGTTGAGCCTGAATTGGCTATCAAGCTGACGAAACTGGCTTTGCGTCTGAGCTGTGGCGGCCAACGCTTTGCCATTGGCAGAGATAGACGCAGCCTGCGCGGCCAAGTCGCCAGCAGCGTTGAGCTCCTCGCTGCCCGCGTCTTGTGTCGGCGTTACGGTGTTTACATCTGTATTAAAATCAAGGTTGCGATTTGCCATGTTACTGCATCCATGATGGGGGCTGATAAGGGCCAACAGGGCTAGGGTCGAGAGCACCACCCAGAGATTGACCAAGCGCATTGGTGTCACCCGTTTGCAAGAAGCTGCCAAAGAAGCTGCCGCCAGACTGGGTGCCGTTGCCTTGATTGCCGCCGAACAGCTTGAGCGCAGAGCTGCCCAGACCACTCAGGGCGGCTGTACGGGCCGTGGCGTTGTTGTTCGAGATTGACGCAGCTGCATTGGCATTGTTGCGTTGGATGTCGGTGATGCCTTGGCCATACGCTTGCGTGATGACGTTATTGACCGCCGTATTCGGGTCAAGAGCGATGCCAGATTGCAGGTACGAGGTTTGAAGGCTGCCAGCACGCCGTTGGGCGTTGTTGGAGATATTCGTATCCTGATACGTGGTTTCTTGGTTGATAGCCGTGTTTTTGCTGTTGGCAGTCGCAAATTGGTTTGCAGCACCAAGGAAGCCAGAGGCCGCGGTTACATCACTTTCCCAGCCCATAAAGCCCCCTCTTTCACGATTGCCCAGCAATCATAGTCACGGTCGTTGATAAATTTGCGCTTAAGCCCCTCATGGGCGAAGCCTAGCCACTTGTGCCAAACCTGTATTTTGCGCACTGCCAAGCTCTCAGTTTGGAAGCGAACAGCGCCCAAATCAGCGATAGCTTGGTGCAGAAACGCCTTAACCTCATGCGCCCATTGCAGGGTATAGCCTGCGCATAGCAACAGGAAACCTGACCAGCACCGGCCATGATAGTTGCGGAATACGATGAAAGCCCGCACGCGGTGGTCAACAATTTGCGTCTGCACATGAAAGCGGCCAGTGAGCAGCTCGCGCACGTCATCAATGGTTGAAAACTCGTTTGGCTCAAAGCCGTCAAGGTCGATGTCCGTAAAGCGTCTAATCATCATTGCACCGAGTAATTGGCTTCGACAGCGTTGCTTGTCAGGATTGCGGGGAGAGGGTCAGATTGCACAACATAGACGTACTTATCTTCCTCGCTATCGTCCGTAATTTCAACATCATAGGTGCCGTCAAGCGGTGCTGGTGGCAGATAGTTGAGGTTTGGTGTGGTACGCAGCTGCACGTCAGTCAGGTCATACAGGCTGGTGCCAGCTCTGACGCCCATGCTGGAGACAAAGCGCAGGCTGAATTTAGAGACAATCTTGAAGGTCACCTGAGTGTTTTTGCCCTGCATGACGAAGCCAAGGCTCATTGATTTCATGATGCCCGTGTATTGCAGGCCAATGACAATGCTGGTGGTCTGGTTTGGAAGCGTGATTGCGCCCCCGCTGACAGTCACAGCGTCGAGGAAACCGCCGTCAGTGATCAACCCTACCTGTTTGCCGTTGTATTGGCTCAGGCCGCTTATGGTGACGAAAGACTTGTACCAGGATGACCAGACATACAGGTTGGTGCTCACAGGCCCCGCGCTGTCGATTTTAGGGGTCTGCAAGACGGTTGCGCTCACGGTGGTGGCATTCGTATAGGCCGTGATGATATAGCGCCCGCTTTCGTAGCCTGTGGCAGTTTTGTACGCGATATGCTTGCCAACGTCAGCGCTTGTGAAGTCATTGGCCGTTGAGACAATCGTACCGCTGGGCTCATTTCCATAATTCGGGTCTGTGCCGGTAGGCGTGAAAGTGATGGTCGAGGTGCGGTAATCCTGAAACGTCAGGCTGTTATCGAGGTAATTGCACCCGCGCAGCTGCTCGCTCACATAGCGCAGATACGCTTCTTGGTCGATGTCCTGATTTTGAGCCTGATTGGTGATGTCGGTTGAAGGCGTCCAAAAGTCTTGGAGCTTCTTAAACTCGACATAATCCGCTTGGCGCTCAACGTAGAAAGTGCCGTTGCGATTAACAAGAGCGAAAAGCTGAGGATTACCAAGGTTATTGCCCATAACAGCGATGTCATTAAAAGTGCCTTGAGTGTTGCGCACATGCCAACCATTGATGTTTTCCTTCTCCTGGAATACGAGCGAGATAATGTTCCCGTCACCACGCAGGCTGTAAATCAGGTTGTTGCGGTCATGCCGGTAACGGATTTTGCTGATGTTGCCGCGTGTCACGTCATACGCCTCAAGGTTGGCGTCCGATGACAGGAAAGCCTCAGTCAGAATATCGTACTTGAAGCTGTACATATTGCGGCTGGCGCGGCCCACGTAGAAAATGAGGCCGTCCTTCTTCAACGGGTAAAAGCCGTTGGTGGGCTCAGCAGAGCTGATGTTGGCCTGCACCGTCGAGGCGGTGATAGCCGTGTTGACCGTCCCGCCGTTGACCGCAATGATGCCGTCAGTCGAGCCCACGATGAGGCTGTTATCACCTGGGAAAATCCACTCAATCTGCTGCACGATGTCGGTGCAGGTGAAGCTAAACGGCGATGCGTCCGTAACGGGGTTATCCGTCAGGGTGAAGTCATCATAGGCCGCAATGCGCGACATCCACAGCGTGGTGAGGTTTGTTGGCGTTGACCCGTACCACAGACGCCCTTTGTAGAAACACACCGCACCAGGCCAATTTGGGCTCGTGAAGGGGTTATTTACCCAGCTGGGTGTTGTGATGGTGAAGGTGTTTGAGCTTGTGCGCGTAAGCACCCTGGGCTGGTAATTGCGATGCGCAAGGTACATCACGTCAGAGTTTTGCGTGAAAGCCCCGCGCTGAGCAATAAACTTGATGTCGGCCAGCGTCCAAGGCGTGGTCAGCTGGTACGGCGTACCGCCATTGAGCACCCAGCCAAAGTTGCCGTTGGTGTCATAGGCCAGAAACTGAAACTGCGCGTTGGTCGCGCAAATCAGGTAATCCTGGGTGATGCCAAACTTAAATTCGAGAAAGGCGCAGTCCTGAAAGGCAACCTCGCTGATGAAGCCAGACGAGAAAATGGCGTTGCCTTTGTAATTGCTTATCCAGTTGGTAAAGATGTCTTGGCCGGTGTTGTAGGTCGGCAGGTCATAACGGCCATTTAAGTCATGGTCGAGCTGCCCTTTGACGTAATTACCGAAGGCGGTGACAACGGTGCTCATTGCTTTTCATCCTGAGCGCCACCAAATCGGCCATAACGGCTGTCACGCATACGCGAGGTCGAGCGCCGGATAGGCTTGTTTTCCTGAGCGTTCTGCGCGGTGGTGTTGAGAAACTCCTGCAATGCGTCTTTCATCATGCTGGTCTTTTTGCTGGCGTCTTGCGTGCTGGCGAGCGCGGTGCATTTGCCCAGCACAAACACAAAGGCCATCGTGAAGTCAGGTGTAAAGCGCGTCACATCGGTCACATCGTCAATGATGCGGATTGGCATACCTGACGTGTAAAGGTCATTCGTGAAAATCATGCCGCTTTCGACTGTCGGAGGGCTGCGCACATCGTCAATACGGCCAACGCCCAGCAGCTTGAGGCAACGCACTGGGTATTCGTAGGCGTAGCCATAAAAGCCCACGTAGCCTGCTGGCAGTGTCACCTGGCTCACGATAAGACGGAACAGGGCAAAGTTGGGCATGAGCGACTTAAGCAGGTATTGCCGGATGAGGTCATACCAAAGGGCAAAGTTCTTTTCTTTATCCGATACCGGCGTGGTGATGTTGTTGATGCTGTTCTTCATCCCCAGCGAGCCGTTGGCTAGGTTACAAATCCATTCTGGGGTGTTGATTGCGGCCATATAACGTCTCCTAAGAAAAAAGGGGCGATGCCGATTTAGTCACGGTCACCGCCCCTGTATTAACCTTCACGGGCTACAGTTTAGCGCGTGGTGGCCTCGTCAATCATCGTATCAAGGTCAATCAGGCCGCCAGCGGTGTTGGCCGTAGGCAACGTGAGGACGAGATAGATACCACCAACCGGTGCCTGGTCAGGCCCGATGAGCAGTAAATCGCGGATTGGCTTGGTCGTATCGAGAGCACCGTTTTTAGCGGAGAGAACGTCAGACCATACCGTGACCGCGGTGGCCAAGGAAACACCTGACCAAAGCTCGTTACCGCCGCCCGACTTCACAGGCTTCAAGGTCTGTGAGTTCATGTCGAGGTAGTAAAAGCCAAGGTTGGCGTTGGTCGCCGTGGTGAGGGCCGCCATTGCCTGCGAGAAGATGCGGGCAATACGGTCATCAAGCGTCAACGGGCCAGCCAGTACGTACGTGTCGCCTGCCACACCCGTTGTAGGAACGGTGTAGCGAGCATTGACGGTACGATACCGCTTGCCAGGGCCGAAGGCAGGAGACAGCGGGTAAGCTGCTTTGCCGATTGAGTTAAGGTTCTGCGTCATAGTGGTTACCTCTTAAAGTTTGTGTTGCATTAAACCAAGGCTTAGCTGAACGGCGTGACAGCGACACCAGAGCCCAGCATATTCGCTTCCACGCGCCACTCACCGTAATTGACATCTTCAATTTCGATGTAAGTGCCGACGAGGCCGCCTTGGGTGCTACCATTCATGGTGATAGTGCCGTTGGCGGTTGCTGCGAAGGTGCCAGGGGTAGCGCCGGTGACAGTCGCAACGCCCCAAATCTTATCTGTCGCGCCAGTCTTAGGGTTGTTACCCGTTTGGACTTTTAGCGTGGCAGTTCCGGTATAGGTCGTTTCGACATAAAGGCGGTACATACCACCCTTGCCGGTGGCGAAAGGAAGGACGAGAGCTTGACCTGCTGCCAGGTTCAAACGCACGTTCTGCCTGTCGCCTTGCTTAAGCTCGCTCAGCTGTAAGGCTGCGGCAGTGATACTGACGCGGCTGTACTTCTGTAGCTGGTCTAAGCGTTTCTTTTTGGGACGTGACATGTGTGACCCTCCTTAAGGGTTAACGAGTTGCGTTAGATGGTCGTGGTCACGATGATGACACGCGGGCCTTCTGTACGCATTGCGTTAATCCAAAGGTCAATAGTGATGTCCACGGAGTTGACTTTCTGGGCTGATTTCTCAACACCCATGTCGCCAATTTCCATAGCCATCAAGATGGACTGAGGAGCCAACACAACGCACGAGCGAGTGGTTGCGCCTTCTGGCAGAACCGGCTGAGCGACAGTACCGCCGCCAGTCGAGGAGCCAGCGAACATGGCAACCATGTACGTCTTGCCAAGCGATTGAGCAACACCAGCAACGTCATTCGGCGTAGCAATCATGTAATCCTGGTTGATAAACTGGTCTTCGCCCATGAGGTCGCTGTTTTCGTTGCCGGTCAAGCAGACAGTTGACCCACGGAACAGCGAATAAGGCAAATCGCTGTTGATGAATTGGGCAGTGATAGCCTGCACAATTTCGTAGGTGAAGCCGCCTGTACCGTCGATGGTCACAACGCCATCGGTAGCAGCGCTGATGCTGCTAGGCGTGGTGTCAGGGCCACCAACAAGGACGTTACCAACCGCTGCGGCGATAGCCACACGGTCAATGACGCGCTCTTTGGCGTTGTTGAGCTGTTGCAGGATGTCGCTTGTGGGGTCGGCAAGCAGCTCGTTGATGTCGTACTTCTTGTCGATTTGGATGGTCTTGGTGAAGCGGCGCTTTGTGAACAAGCGGTTATCCAGCGCGTAGTCGCCGTATTGCTTGTCAGGGTTGCGCGTGTTGACTTCATCAAGCTCGATGCGGCCAATACGGGCAAAGTTTGTGGTCTTGCCGCTGGACGGAGCCATTTTGATTGCCTTGCTGGAAACCAGCTGGCTATCGGTCTGTTGCGCCAACGCAAAGAAGCTGTCCTGAAAGTTCAGGCGAGCGCCCTGCGAAATGGACGGTGAGGTGGTGTACGAAAGTGTCATGTGACATTCCTTCAAAGGGTTGAAAACGAGGGGTTTAAAACGATTTGAAGGTGTCCAGGAAGCCTGGGCTTCTAGCCTGTATCGGGGGGCTTATTCCTCAGAAGGGCCATTGCTGGGTGTCCTTGAGGTGAGAATTTACCATATCTGGTGAAATTCGCAATAAAATAAACGCGGCATAAGTTGCAGGCTATACTCTGTAACGCAAAAGCCCCACGGTGCGTAATCCGTGGGGCTTAAGGTGGTCGGCTCCTCTTACGCAGAGGCCCTACACAGCTGCGTTACGCTGCTTGGTCGGCAGGGTAAATCTTGTCATAGAGCTGCTTCCAGCCAATGGTCGAATGATATTTGATTTTCTTATCATCGGCAATGGCCTTGAGTTGGTCAAGCGTCAAAGGGCTGGCCTTCGCTGCATCACCTGCAACCTTGCGGATTGCGTCAGTGTCCTTCTTGTCGATTTGCTTGAGTGCCAGAGCCTCGCGGTCAATGGTTTCCTCAATCGTGGCGACATGACCATTGAAGCGGCGTATCCTGCCGTCTGCAACGATTGGCTCATGCTTAGCAGGGTTATAGCCCTCCTTGGTGTGGTCATATTCATCACCAACGAGCCCGTGGATTTTGCGGGCAGCTTCTGACCAGGCAACGCGGCGAGCGTGCTGCACTGAGCCCTTTTTGTACAAAGGGACACCTGACAGGTCATTGGCAGCTGCAAAGTCTTGGATTTCCTCATAGTTCATTTTGAGGATGTCCTTGCCAACGTATGACAGCACTGCATCGGGGTTTTTCTCGTTGAGGTCGATGCTGTCGATAAACACCTCACGGACGCGCTTAACGGTCTTGTACTTGCGCTCGTCAGTGGGTTTGCCGTTGACCATCTTGCGTGCTTGACCAATCCAAATGGCGGCATAACGCCTAATCACCATCTGCATGGCCTTGTCCTCGTCAAGTGCGGGGATGATACCCACAATGCCGTCAAAGCTCTCAGTGTCCTTATCGGTAGCGATAAAGCTTCCTGAGATAGTCACAATCAAAGTCTTGCTCATAGTATTTCCCTTCTCTGGGTTTGTCCTGATTTGGACGGGTGTGGGTGGCTATAAACCGGCCACCCAACGGTATGTCCTCACTCCTGTTGTCGGGCGCGAGGGTCATTGGTGTAGGTGTCCGAAAGCTGCTTGACCAAATCGGCTTTCTGCTCGTGCGTGTGGAAACCAGAGGTCAGCTTTGCGAGCTGCCCGCGGATTGTTGCACGCTTGCCTTCGATGTCGCCACCAGCGTTGTTGGTCGCGGCAGGGTCGCTGAAATGAGCAAGCGCTGTTTCCTTAACGCCGTAACGCTTCATCATGTTTTGCGTGGCCTTATCCACGTTGATGAGCGTGCGGTAAATCATAGAAACGTACGGGTTGGGTAATGCGCCCATCATGGCTTGGTCTTCCGGCGACATCATGGCTTTGAGGTTATTGTAAGCCACACCTGTGGATTGCTCCCAGTTATCGCCAAAGGACGTTTTCATGGTGGTCTTGAAGGCCTCAGGGTCAAAGAGCTTTTCCTGCTCTGCTTGGCCCAGCTCTTGGTATTTGGCAATGACAGGGTTTGCCTGCGTTGCACTGATACCGTTCTCCATCATGGCCTTTGCGAGGCCTTCCTTGAGCGCTGGGACAGGCTCGCCAGCGAATTGGTACTCACTGACATCGGCAGGGCGCATTTGAGCGTAAAACGCTTCCCTGTCCTCTGGCGTGGCTGTCTTGAGGTCAGGCACGATGGACTTCTTGCCAATGAGCTCCTGGGTGTTGGCCAGCTGTTTCCACAGCTCAGCCTCGCTGGTGACCTTCGCAGCCCACGGCTTATCCTTGTATTCGTCAGGGATTTTAAACGAGGATTGCGGGGGTTGTTGGCCATCTGGGGCCGTGGGTTTCACAGAACCATCTGGCTGGGTAGGTTCTGTCGGCTTTAAGGTTGTATCCGTCCCAGGCGTCTTTGGGGCTTCGGGTGCAGCCGCGGGCGCAGCAGGTGAGGCGTTTGGGTCACCACCAGACGGCGCTGAGGGTGCAGCAGGAGCAGGATTACCTGACGCTGGCGCTGCTGGAGCGCTAGGCGTTGACGGCGCGGCTGGGGCGGCTGGAGCTGCGGCAGGAGCCGCTGGCGCTGCGCTGGGCGTGGCAGGCGCGATGTTGGTGGGTTCTGACATGGGTTATGCCCCTTCCTTCTGGTTGGCGGGTTTAAGGCACATCGCTTTCTTGGCGTAAAACGATGCGGTTTCAAGGTGGGTCTTAGCCAGCGCAAACTCGCGGCTATTGACCAAGCACTTGACCTTAAGCGCCTCAAGGAATGCGTCAAACGATGCAGCAATGTTGTTTGCTTCCTGCACGCCCTGCTCGTTGAGGGCGATGGTAGCAAACTCTTGGTTCTTTGTTTTGGCCATTATTCAGCTCCTGGTGTGTTTTTGGGGATGGGAGTGAAGGTTTGCAGGCTTGCTTTAGCGGCGGGGAATGCCTGCGCTGCCTCACTATTGGGGTAAACCTGGAGCGTGCCTGACGCCACTAACTGCTCGCTGGGCGTGAGAGTGACATCAACGCTACCCTCAAGCACCACAACGTGGTTGTTATTGCAGTTAAATGCGTACGGGCCACGCTCCATAGTTCACCTCAATTCTTGTTGAAGTATTTGGCGAAGGTGGCAGCGGCCATAAAGCCAAAGCCGTCATCGTCCTGCACGTAATAATCGCCCACATTCGTGCTGCTGTGGCATTTCACGGTCTGGCCGTTCTCCAGCGTTGCAACCTCAGCCTCGACCAATGTGACCGCGTCCGCGTGCACAACGAAAGGATTTGCTGTGTACGTTGGAAGGGCTGACAGCGTGCCGTCAGGTTGGGATTGAGCAGCGGGATTGGTTTCTGCCAGCTCGCCTGCGTCACCATCGGCCTCAGCTGTCGCTTTGGCGGCTTCTGCGGCCTGATACGTCAGGCGGTTGTTTTCCTCAACCATGAAGTCGCCAACCACGACAACGCCACCAGGAACAGCGGCAAGCCAGTCAGCGTTGACGTTGAAAGGCATATCGCGGGTCTTGCTGTAAAGCAGCTGCGAGCCGTCACCGGCAACGTCAGACACCTTCTCAATCTCATAAAACTTCTTCATGGGGATTTCCTTACATGTTTTGGAGGTCGCTGACCATTTCAGTGAGAACGTCAAGCAGTCGGTCAAGCGTCATCTGCTCAGCGTTGTATTGGGCAAAGAAGCCGGAAGGCACACCTTGCGGGCCATCTTTCTGCACGTTCTGAGGACGCGAGCCTAAGAGCCTATCGCGTATGTCAGACAGGCGTTGCACCTGAATTGCCACACGTTCGTTATTGCTCTGCATCTGGCGCAGAACATTATCAGGCGCAGAAAGCCTGTCGGTTGCTGCACTGCCTGCGTTTGCGTAGCCTGGTGAAGTCGGGGAATTAATCATTCGATAGCACTCCTCATGTCAGGGGTTAAGAACGGGCGAACCCATTTCAGATAAAACTCTGATTTACGGTTAACGTCCACCATTTTCACAGTATCCTTGTATCCGATAACTGAGAAAAGCTCTGAATGCTGAATGAGGCCGCGCAGGAGTTGCTCACCTGCTTCACTCGTCGCCACCATTCGCACTATACGTGACCACTCCTCAAGCTCAGCCTTGCGCTTTTCGGCGTTGGCCTCACGGTCTTGCAGCTTGCCAAACATCGCGTCAGCGGCCTTTAGCTGGCCGAATAGAGGGTGTCCTGTGTCCTGTTGCTCAGGCTCAGACGGTGCTTGGGATACCGGCTTTTTGGGTTTGACCATTTCTTATAGCTCCAGCGCTCGCCATGAGTTGTTGCGCAGTGGCTCCATCTTTGGCGGCTGAGGCCATCTGCTGCATACCAGCGCCTTGTGCTTGCTGCTGGCGGGCTTGTGCAGCATTGGCGATGACAGCTTTGAAGTCATCGGCGCTAATCATAATCTTGGCGTCAATGTCAAGATTATCGTTGATGTCCTTGAGCAGCTGATACCAGTCAATCGCGTGGACAATATCGGGGTAAAGAGCAGCAACAGCCGTAATGGCCTGTATCATCTGCGTCAGGTTCTGAATTTTCTGGGTGCGCAGCAGGTTTTCGAGCTCGTTGTTGAACTCAATCTCGTACCACGGCTTGCCTGCCTCAAAGCATTGCAGAACCGCGTCAGGGATGGTCTGCTGGGCTTTCTGCATGGGCGACATGGCTTTGGCCTTGTCGGGGTGCTTCTTGACGTTTACGCCCAGTTCACCGCACTCCCAGCAAATGCTGACGGCGCGGCGCACGTCAGGAATGAGGCGCTCATTCTTTTGACGGATGAGGATACCGGCCAAGCTCTTGCCGCGGATATTGTACCGCTGCAAGCTCTCTGTCGCCGTCATGGTGTTGTCGCTATTGAAGTCCAGCAGAGCGTCCACCTTGAAAGCGGTGGTAATTTTGTCATTCATGTACGGAATGAGGAATTTGATAATCTCGCTGGGGTCGCCAACGTCATGCACCTGGAACACGGGAGATTGCGTGCCGGTGCTGAATTGCTGGTTGAAGATGGTCAGGCCGCCAGCGCTCGTATCGAGCACGCTGTCACCGAAAATGGCATTGCCGTACGCGCCAAGCGCGGGGTCAGCCATCTTTTCCATAATCTCTTGCGTGAGCGCAAACGTGTAATTCTGCGAGCTGATGGTGCTGAGCAGCAGGGTGCCAGAGCTACGGCCATAATCTTCACCGCGTACCTTGATTTGGCGGGCCATGTTGATTGGCCTGTCACGGAAACTTTCCTCACAGAAAATCTTGTTGTTGTTGCTGGAGCCATCCATAAACCAGCACATGCGCCATTTGTACCCGCGGCGGCCAAGCAGCTTGGGGTCAAAGTCCTCGCGGGGCATCCACAGAGAAACGAGGTCAAATTCCTGGGTGAGGTTCTTGTTTGTCCAGGAGTCTTGGATTTGCTGCGGCAGCTGCTGGAGCGCGGCGGTGGCAACAGTGCCGTCTGGCATACAAAATTCTTCGATGATGCGCGTGACATTCCAGTGATAAATTGCATAGCCGTAATCGGGCGCACCTGACTTGCCCTCTTTGATGCGCGTATTGTCGATACCGTAATTGCGGGCAACCATGCAATTTTCGTCAATGCCGCGCAGGAAGCCCTGATTTTTGAACAGGCCAATACCGGACGTGCCAAAGCTGAATTGGTCATAGCTGTAAGGCTGGAGCGCGGCCACATACCCTGCGTCTGGGTGGTTCATGTGGTAAAGCGTCTGCTCAGTGATGTACCTGTACCAATCCTTGGTGGTGTTTTCATTGACCATCGCCTTGACCCAGCGCGAAGGCTTGAGCTTAAAGACGTTCTCGCCGGTTTCCCACATAATGCCGACGAGATAATCACCAGCCTGGTTGACGCTGAGCGCCGCGGTGGGGTCATCAACCAAATCGTCAAGCTGACGGCTCTTGACCGTCTGATTTGACCACTGGTAATCCGGCTCAACGGTCAGGCCACAAAGCTGGCTAATGCGCTTCCAAATGGGGGTGTATCGCTCGCCGTTGGCTTTGAGCTCTGTGTAAATCTTGTAGATTTTCTTAAAATCATCATCGTCAGGCGCGGGCGCTTGCTGATTTGGCACAACGGGGCCTGGTGGCGTACCAGGGCCTGGGGTAGGGGTAAGGTTGACCGGCGTGAGCTTTGACGGCGCGGGTGCGCGATTGCGGGCCATTTACCTAATTCCCAAAGATGTTGCCAGAACCTCCAACAGAGCCAGGGGCAAGCGGAGAGCCAGCACTTTGGCCTGCTGTCGATAAAAGCTGACTGCGTTGCTGGGATGCGGCTTGAGATTTGCTGGTTAAGCCGCTGAGCAAATCGCCCAAACTGCCCTGACCGGCGCTTGCGGCGCTTGCGTTGACGCCTGCATAAACGGCGCTGCCGACTGTTGCGGCTGTTGAGATTGCTGCGGCTGTGAAAGCGCCTGCTGATAGACCACCGGACATTATACCTCCTTGGCTGGCATGAGGCGCTCCCACTCCTCAGTAAATTCGCGTTCTGCATCCTTAACACTATCTGACTGTGTTGCAAACAACATTGTGCAGTGTGTCAGGGCGTGGGCATACCCCATACCTCGTCTGTTGGCCTCACAGCATACCAGCTGGTTTTCGCCGGTTATGCGCGTCCACTTCTCGCCGTTGTACAGCGACAAATCGCCCGTGATGCACATGATGGTGGGTACGCGGATAAATGAGCCACACAGCAGCCGAGCCTCTGGGATGTGGATGGTGCGGCTGTAAACGCCCGCGTGGATGAAATGTTCAGTGTCAAACTGCTCAGGCACGCCCTGCAACATCATGCCGTTGCCAACGTCGATTGAGCCTCCTGCGGCCATAATGTCGCTGATAGCCTCAATCTGTGCGACAACAGCGGGCGGCATCGCGTGGCGTGTGGTCAGCTCTGTCATGGTTTCCAGCAATAGCAAACGAGTTGAGGGGTGAAAGCTTCCTTTTCGAGGAGCTTTGCCAGCGGCGCACCGTATGGGCATTGCACCACGCAGACTTTGAAAGCTCTATTTCTGACAAAATCCTTGGCAAGATGAATAAGCGCTTTCCCAGCACCCGTTGTACGATAATCTTTCATGACAAACAGACTTTCGACAATCGCCACACCTGGGCCAAAGTGCAGGCTATAACCTGCAATGATTGCCATGAAGCCCACCAGCTTACCGTCAACACGGACTGCCCAGCTGTCGAGCACACCGGCATCCTCACGGCTCTGGTAATCGGATTGCTTGAATACTGGGGTTGGCATGGTGGGGCTTGAGTGCAGGCTATACTCTGCGGTCATTGCCGCAAAATTTGGGTCTGCGTAAAGCTCGCGCACGCAGGAGGGTTGAATATCCATCATATCCGCTTTCTCCTGCTGGTGTTTTTGCGCTGTACGGTGCCGTCACCGCTGGTGTTGCTGTTTGGCTCCTTGCCGATGAAGCGAGCGCCCCATACGGCCATCATGAGACTGTCGGCCTCGTCAGGGCTGTGGCCGTGGTCAGCCTTGTATTCGGTCTTGAGGCGCACCTGGCGCAGACCGTCAGGCCTGAATTTCTGTTTGAGGCGCTCCAGCTGCTTGAGCACGTCAGCGCGGTATCCTTCCCCGATGCACAGCCACTTATTCTCAAACCAGTCCTTGAGGTTCCAGTATCCCTCAGCACGCAGGTTGATTGCGCGAGGCCCTACGCCGTCTTTGCTGCCGCCGTCAAAAGGCACAATCTGCACGCCTGAAATTTTCTTGGCGATGAGGTCACAATAGACGTTGTAACCGCCGCTGCCGATGTCGATACAAACCACGTCAGGCTTAAACTCACCAATCATGCGGAAAATCTTACCCACGCTGATTGTGGTATCTGGCTCGTCCCACTTGATTTGCTGGGTGAGTTTCCAGTGCTCAGCGCTGGCGCGGTCAAGGATGGTGGCCACACACAAGTCATTGCCCTGAGCTGCCCAGTCGATACCGATGACGCGGGCCTTAAAGAACAAATCGCCATACGGCTGCACGCGCAGTGAGCCATAGAGCGCGTCTGTCTCGAAAATCATTTCATCGCCAGCCTTGACGGGCTGACCAAGCCAAATGTGGTTGTAATCGCGCTCAGAACGGTTACGGCACTTTTCGGCCTCGTCCAGCAACGTCACTGGGCAAAATGGGTTTTCAAAATAGTCGATGTGGATTACCAGGCAATCGTCGCGGTCAGCCAGCTCCATTACAGCGTCATCGCGCATAAGCCTGTTGAGCGTGAAAAGGAATTTAACAGGGCTGTTTTTCTTACGCAGGGTCGGCAACATCTGGTCAAGCGTTGGCTTGGTGAGCGCCTGGGCTTCATCAACCCAGCAAATGTCAGCGCCTTCAATCCCCTTGATGTTGATAGCGCCACGCTCACGGAAGCCCTTAAAGTTGATTGTGCTGCCGCTGGTGAGGTGGCTGATGCGGTTCTTGCGTACCCGAAAGCCAAGGCTGTATTCAGACACCAAATCGGCAAAGAGCGTGTAAACGCTTTCCTCAATGGTGGCTTGGATTTCACGGCCACAGAACACGCGCACGATGCGCTTCTGCATGATGTACAGGATTAAGCGGGCAATTGAGTGCGACTTGGCGCTGCCGCGTCCACCCTCAATGATGATGATTTTGTACTGGTTGAAAAGCTCGAAAAGAGCCGTGACCTTAGGAGGGATACTTAGGAGCTCAGGCCCATCAATCTCCTTGATGTAATACGGCTCCTGCGGTTCAACGCTTCTGGCGGGTGCATCCATTTTGTCCTGGCGGGGGAAGGTGACTTAACGGCCCTCAATCATCATATTGCACGTTCCCGATGTGTAGGCCCCAGATTTCATACATAAACGCCAGTCTGCGCTCACTTCTGTGGGGTCAATCAGGTAATTGCCTGGTGCCGTCATGGTCTGCACAGCCCCAGCATTGTTGGTAAAATCATACACGGTGCCGTCAGCTGCGCGGCGCTGGATGGTGGCCGTTCCCACAAATGTCCCTGACAACGTGGCGATAATGCCGTGTTTGGCCGACAGCCAGCCGGTGAAATTGCTCGCGCCGTCAGCGGTGACAGAGAATTTACGAAACCTTGCGAATGCAACCATGCTTATGCCTCCAGTGATAGGCTCCTAAGCGAATATGACCTAGATGGTTAAGAAGGTCAATTTTTTAATGGCGGCTCAGGCGCTGGTCTGCCGACTTCAAAGATGATTTCCTTGCCCGATATGCGCAGGGTCGGCATCATATTGAAGTTTGTGGCACCGGCCTCAAGGTCAGTATAGAGCTTGTAATGCTTGGCGAGCTTATCCAAAGCACCATCCTTGTTGTGCAGGCGCAAGCGCTTCTCTGGCTCAAATTCGCTGATGACCGATTGCTGGGCCTTGGTGAGCTCGTCCAGTTCTTTCATCACCCAGATTGTCTTTTTGCCTTTGGTGACCTTTTTGAAATAGTCGGCCAAATTCGACAGGGCAATGTTGCTTAGCTCCTGCAATACATCCTCGACCTTTGCCAGCGTCTTTGCGTGTAACTTTTCGAGCAGCGGCGCGAGATAGGCAATGACGCGGGGCCGCGCAAAGATGCGGTGAGCGTGGCTGTGGGCGCTGCGCTTGGAGTATCCGGCACGCATACACGCCTGCACGCGGTTACCGTCTATGAGAAATTCGTGGCAGGCACGCTTCTCAATTTCGGTGACGGTATCGCGGCTGGTCACAGTTCTACCTTAGGCCCAAAGAAAACATCGTGCATGGCGTCAATCTCGTCGTTGGTCTTTTTGACCATCGCCTTGCTCTCTGCATCATATCGGGCAACAACATCGCTGACAGCCAGATAATGCGCCACGTAGGCAGCATTTTCCTCGTCGCTGCCGTTGAGGGCCTCAGGCTCTAAATTCCAGGCCTTTGGCTTGCCTTGGTGGTCAAGGCTTTCCTCGTCGCGCACGCTGTAATTGATGCGCGAGCTGACGCCGATAAGTTTGGCGACAACAACGCCGCTACCATAAATTGGCTGGCCGTCTGGCGTCATACGGACAAACGTAACTTTATCGGTCAGTTCAAAATTCTTGCTCATGGTTTCTCCTTGGCGGGTTTCGTGTTGCAGAGTGTAGCCTGTATCTTGCACGTTTCAAAGAGCAATTTGAGGTGGCCGTAAGCACCCTCCAAAATATCAAGTCGCTGGTGCATGTAGCCTATTGTCTCAATGAATTGCTCCAGTTTGGTGTTTTTGTCGATGATGTACGCCATATCAAGCCTGAGCTGCGCCATCTCTGCACCGGCTGTCATGCGCTGGTAAAGCGGGTTGTCCTCCTTGACCTTTTCAAGGGCCTTGCGCTTATCGTCTGCCTCCTTAGCCAAGGCTGCGCGGTTCGAGTATTTGTTGCGCATGAAGTTGTAAAAACGCTCGTCAGAGTATGCCCAAAACATACCGTTTTCGCTTTGTGGGTCGCTGTCGTGCATCATTCAACCTCGTAAGTTTTGATTGCGTCATAATCATCGCCGTTGGATGCGGCCTTGAGCCTCTCAGCTGACGCGAGCTGCTGGGCGCTCATTTCCTCCTCAATCGGGCTATAACGCCCGCTGTAGAGGTCATAACGCAGCTTTGTGCTGCCGCGTCTGCCGACATGCTTAAACCGGACTTTGTTTACCAGAATTTCGCTGGTGTCATCGAGCGCGTCAGAGCGATGCACCACAATGCCGTTGTCGCACATGTTGACGAAGTGCGCAGAACCCGCCATGTCGTAAAGGCTTGGGGCATCAATCTTGCCTGTCTTTTGGTTTTTCTGCTGCTGTTTCGGATGGACAACCAGCCACACATGCACACCGTAATTGGCAGCAAAGCGCCTGATTTTCGGCAGGCATTCACCCACGTAATCGGTTTCGTTCTTTCCTGCCAGCATCTTCTCAATCAAATTCCAGGGGTCGATGATGAGGCCCTTAATGCCGAAACGCAGCACAGCGTCTTTGGCGCGGTCTAAAATCCAGTCGAGGGTGGGCATGGCGTCCTTGCTCTCGATAAACGTATAATGCTCGTTGACCCACGCAGCACCTGATTTGAAGCTGTCAAAGCTCATGCGCCGCGCTGCGCGAGGGTCGGCTGGCATCTGCACACGCTTTTCAACCAGCTTGGTGGTCTGGGCTTCCTTGCCGTTTTCAGGTGAGAACATGGCAAAGCGCCAGTGAAACTCCAGCGCCAAGTTGACGCTGAGCGCGTCCAGCCACTCTGATTTGCCGCTGTTTGGGATACCGGTGACCACGGTAAATTGACCAGGCATGACGGTGTACAGCTTATCAACATTTTTCCAGCCGGTTGTAACACCTGCATTCATGCCGTAATTGAAATAGGCATCAAGCTCAGGCTCAAAGTCATCGACTGAGAAAAGTCCAAGGATGGGCAAATCTTTGGCATCATGGATGTCGGCACATAGAGCGTCTGTTCCCAGCTCAACCTGCGTCTGTGGCACGCTGCCGCGGCTGAGGGTGGCGCTCGCGCACCGGCCAGAGCCCAAGCGTCTGGCGAGCTCTTGGCGAAGCCCCAAGCCCTCAGGCGTGCCGTCAAAGGCAAAGACCACCTTATGCCATTGCTTGGCCTTCTCTGTGGCTGAGGATAGGAAAGCAAACTGGTCAGGCGCTGTGTTGAAGTCGTCGCCTTTGGCTTTGATGTCGCCACCATTTGGCAAGCCGATGACGTTGAGGATACCGGCCCGCTTGAGCAGAATGGCGTCAATCTCACGGTGTGCGATAATGACGGGCTCGCTGTTCTGGCCCAGCTGGTCTATACCAAAGAAGGTTGCCTTTTCAGGATATTCCAGCTTGCTCTTGCCGTCAGTGATGCGAATGAGCGCATAATTTACGATTTGACCGTTTTCTAGGTACGGTATCTTTATCGCCTTGCGCGTACCGTCCCAGCTGAGCCTGTGCTTTATCGCGTCATCTTCCGTCATCCCTTTTGCAGCAAGAAATGCGAGTGCGTCAGGCGGCAGGCTTTTAGGAGTGCGAGGGGCCGCGATGGGGGTATCATCCTCAGCCGCGGCCTCAGCCGCTTCTGGCTTCTCGCCAATATGGTCAGTCCACAAGCAATGACGGCAGCGCCACTCAGCATAATCTGGCAGGATGACTTCGCACTTGAGTGGGGTTTTATCTGAGGCTGGGCGGCTGGGCTTGCAATAGGACTGCGGGCAATCAATCTGGGCTGTGACGGTTCCGGTTTTTGGCTGTACGGGCATATCAATGCCCAGCTCCAGCAGTTGTTTGAAAATCATAAGTTTATGCCCCTTGTGTGGATAACGGTTTCGTGGCGTTCGGCCAGACACTCCCTGAATTTTTTGGAGAGGTAGCCCTTAGTCAGGTAGGTCTGAAAGGCCATTTTGAAATTGGCGTATTGTTTGCCCTTTGCCTGCATTTCGGCGCGGAACTCCTCAATCATCAACCTGACCTGAAACTCAATAAGGCCTGTTTTGAATATCCAGTCTTTGAAGTCCGTGAAGTGCAGCTCCTTGCCGCGGGCAGCCTCCCACTGCTCCAGCGTCAACAGCTGCGTACCAGTTTTGACGGCGCGGATTTTCTTGGGCTTGCTGTCCAGCTGGTTTTGCGCCTTGAGCGCGTAGGTGCCAATCTGGTCAATGAGAAAAGCCTTGCGGTTAGGCCCAAGCGTTTCGTCGGCTCGTATAACGGCGAGCACCTGCCTGATGGTTGGCATGTCAGCCTGCCTTGCTGAGGATGGTAAACTCTCCAACGCGGAAATTCATACAGCGTTTCTGGTGCTCAGGCTGCACTTTGATGACGCCGTTTTTGTAAATCTCAACGATGACGCCCCGCGGCGCTGGGCGAGAATGCTTTTCGAGGAGTGCGCCGCGCTGTCCGGAAACAACAAACTCAGTTTCTTCTGCTTTGCCCCACTCAACGGTATCGCCAATTTCCGGTGTTAAATCATCCATAGTGACCCTCCAAAGTTATGCAGGTTTCCAAATCTGCGTAAGGTGAGAATAGACTACAGGCTACAACCTGTAAAGTGAAACTTGTGGTTTCAAGTTGCCAGAGGGCAACATTTTTGGAAACTGCCCTCTGGCGGTGCCTTGGAGGTCTGGCCTTGGCTTTGGGCAGAATATGTCCTTGAAACTCAAACTGCAACCCTCTTGGCTACGTGGGTAAGGGCATTCGTGGGTGAGCTCACATTTCGAGGCCGTTTCGTTACTTGCGTCTTTTGCACTATCGCCAACGTGAGATAGGACGCCCCCCTACCCCCCTTTATTTTTGAGCATGTTGCATTTAAGCAAAAATCGGGAAGGATTTGTTTTTGTGGACATTGGGACGAAAGAAGGGGTTGCACCGGTTCGCCTACCAACGGGCCATGACGCAAGTGGTGACACGGCAATCATGGCTGGGGGTGTGGTTGCGGCGGTGTGTGCTGCCGGTTTTATCCGGCTGATTTGACCCTCTGCACACGGCGCGATGGTGCCGCTATATCCGTGTGTGGGGAATTGTTCAGTGCTTGTTTTTTATGCGCGAATGGCATAAATTGGAGCTCTGAATAACACCGCCGCGAACGGTCTGTTATTCTCTGAGGGGGGGATGGGAGTCCTCCCCTCTTCATTTTCAGGATACGTCCTGAGCTTTGTATTCGTCAATGACAATATCGACCTGCATCAATTTTGGGTTTTGATGCAGGAAACTGGGCTGCACACCGCGCCGCGAGCTAATTACCCAGTACAGCGCAATTGCGTCAGCCTCGTTGTTGTTGGTGTCCGTTCCTTCTCTGCCGTTTTTCCAGCCGAGGTTTGTTGCCACTTGGCAAATCTCATTCTTTTTCGCAACACCACTGCCGGTAAAATCTTTTTTCACCTGACCAGGCGTAAGGCTCGCCATGCGCTTCTTGTGCGCGAGAGCAAAGATTTGCAGTATGCCGAGGAGTGCGCCGTACACGCGCATAGCAAGAACACCGTTCTTTGCCATAAACATCACGTCCTCAAATAAAATCTCGTCCACCTGGTGAAACTGAAATAGCCAGTTTTGAAAACGCAGCCAGCGGTGGCCAGGGTGCGCGTCTTTGCCAGAGGAAAGGGTGACTTCACCACTGTCGATAATCACGCCGTTATTGGCCAAGCACCAGCCAGTGGTGCTGCCGAGGTCGAGCGCAAGCGTGGTAAAGTCACCCATTGCCGTTATCCTTCGCGTTCGATGCGCTGGGGCTGTTTGTCCTCTGCGTCATCTTCATCGTCGTTGACTTCAAAGCCTGCACCGGCATTGCCACCAGCAAGCGCAGCCTCGCTAGGCTGAGCCTTCTGGCTGGCCTTGGTCGGCGTGCCTTCCACGAAGTCGAGCTGCGGCTGATAGCCCAGCATTTTCTTAAAGTCCTCGTGGTTGCTTTCGACCTGCACGCGCACATCGGGGTCAAGTTTGCGCAGAGCGACTTCACGCGCCACCGAGGTGCTGAGAATACCAAACTCAGTTTTCAGGCGATTGCGGCAATCGCGCTCAGCTTTGGCGATGCTCTTTTTCTGGTCTTGGAAAGCCATAATCTCGTTGATGAGATTGACAGCTTCGGGGCTTATTTCCCCATTGCTGTTATGACCTATATTGGCAACAGGCTTTGGGCCAGCCGGTTTCTTTTCAGCCTTGTCCTTCTTGGCTTTCGGCGGGACTTTATCGCTCATGGTATGCTCCTTCTTTTGATGACTAACGGTTTGAGTGGTAGGAGCCTTGTCTCACCCTTACGGTTGCCCCTGGGAATGACCGTAACAGGATTTTGCATGAAGGACAAAGACGCTTCCATAATTCGCACAGAAACGTCTTTGCCATCACGCAGGCGGGTAACGAGGTCTTTGTCGTGCATGACGTACCAACCAAACTGGTTGCCGTCATTGTCCATATCGTTGATGGTTAAAAATTCCTCAATCTGTTCGAGGAGCCATTCTGATAGGGTTTGGGGTGCTGTGTTTTCCATAAATCGTACTATACAGGTTATAGCCTGCATTGACAAGACAGGTTATAGCCTGTAATATACAACCCATAGCTGATGTCTTGGAAACCATCGGCGCACACTTTGGAGGTCACATGTCAAATCAATATAGGCCAGTTAGAGGTCGCCCGTTTGTTAGCGACAGTAAACTTGCGCAACAAACATCAAAGCCCAAATTCAGCTGCGAATACTGCGGTTCGCCATGTTCTCCGCACCACTCACTTTGTTTCAAGTGTGCTGAAAGCGGTTACCCTGAGGGTGGCTTAGAGCCCTTGGACGAAAACGGCCCGTGGGGCGCACCATGAGCCGCGTAGCACATCTCCAAGCCCTCTACCTCAAAATGGTCTATGCAATGGAGGAGGAGCGCAAACAGTCCCAGCCCAGCGAATGCGTGCTTGAGGCTTGCCAAATAGCTAAACGCGCAATTTACCGCGAATATAACCAGCTGGCTCAACAGCGAGGAGCCCACCCATGAGATACGCGATTGTCCTTTGTTTGCTGGCCCTGGCTGCCTGCGATGATGCAGCTGCGATGACGCAGTGCGAAAAGACCCACAGCCATGACGAATGTTTTTACGCTTTGAACAGGTGACCCATGAAAGCCATTCTGATTGCAGCCCTTTTACTTTCCGCGTGCGCACCCAGCAAAGAGCTGTGTGACTGCGTCAAATCGCACACTGGCTATTACACAAGCTTTGTTTTTGTCGGCGGCGTCATCATCCCTCAGGTCAACACGGACGAGGAATGTGACCAGCAGGTGTGCCGTCCAAACCCTGATTTTCATGGGGATGGGCAATGAGAAACCGCACAACGCACTTGTGTCGCCGTTACCTTAACGGCTTCAATATCGCCGGAACCATCGTAACCATTTTTATTCTATGGGCAATTCTCAAATGGCCGAATTACTGAAACAACCCGCTGGCTTGCCTGAGGGCATGTATTTTAACCGGAATATCCCGCTTTCAAACGAGGATTACCACAATGACCCTGCGCTGTCGCACAGCGGCATGACCAAGCTGATGATAAGCTGGCCGGATTATTGGGTTAACAGCTCGCTCAACCCAAAGCGCAAGCAGTTTAACGCCACGGCGGCCATGCTGTTTGGCCAGCGCTCAGGCATGTTGCTGCTGGAACCTGACAATTTCTACAAGGCCTTTAACACCGCGGGCCGGAAACCTAACGCCAAGTCGCTTTTCCTTTCCAGCATTGAATACCAGACGCTGACCGACAGCCGCGATGCGGTCATGGAAATGGAGCTGGGCCGCCAGTATATCGCGCAGGGTTACCCTGAGGTTTCGATATTCTTCAACATTGACGGTATCCGCGTGCGCGTGCGTATCGACTACCTGCGCACCTTTGGCTGCATCGACTACAAGCGTATTGCCGAGGTCAATAACTGGGCCATAGGTAAAGCCGTCAAAAACCAAGGGCTGGATATTCAGCAGTTTTTGTACCTGGAAGCGGTCAAGTGGGCGCGGCTCTGGCTGGCCAAGATGACGCCCGCGCAGCTGACGGCGTTTGCCATGCGCGAGGGCGTTGATGAAGGCTGGCTTAAAGACTTCCGCGATGACCAAGATTTGTTTTTCATGTTTCTCTTTCAGCGCTCCACGCCCCCGTATATCTGGGAATTGCGTGACCTAGAGCCTGAGGTTGTCAATGACGGCGCACATGCGGTTTTCACCGCCGTCAATCGCTATCGTAACGGCCTTGAGCAGCATGGTCTGGGCAAGCCGCCGATGGGGCCAAAGAAGGTGAAAACCGTATCACAGTACCATGTCCCAAGGAGGGATTACGATTATGAGGAATAAGGCCAAAAAGCACCAACAGCGCAAACCAGCGCAAGCCCCCCAGGTTGAGCGTACAGAGCCTCAGACCATCGAGGGTACTGCGCACCGCATTGAGCGCCCAACAACGGCAGCAGCCAGCCTGCCTGCCCGTCTGATGCAGGAGAACCGCACCAACAGCAGCAACATCATCGTGGCGCTGACCGGCGCTGTGAAGGCGTTGCAGGGCAAAGGCGAGAACCCGTTGCAGCAGGTCGAATTTATGGAGCGTATGCTGGCCCTCCAAACCAGTGTCGAAAATCGACAGGCTGAGCGTGAGTTTGGTGCGGGCAAGCACGCTCTCGCTATGGAGCTGCCCACCATCCCCAAGCGTCACAAGATTGAGTTTGTGGACAAGAATAACGTGAAACAGGAGCGCGAATACGCTGACCGCGTTGACATCGAAAGCGTCCTTGACCCTCTCTGCCGCAAGCATGGTTTCAGCAAGGAATACAGCGCTGAAACGGATGCGCGTGGCTGGTCTTGCCAGGTGCTGACGGTGCGCCATGCTGGTGGCCATAAGGAGGTTTACAAATCGCCTTTCATGCCGCTGGACACTTCCGGTGCCAAAAACAACAACCAAGGCGCGGGCTCAACGGCTGAATACGGCAAGCGTTATGCCGTTGTCGGCGCGTTCAACATCCTGGGCGTGGATTGGGATGATGACGGCGCGGGCGGCAAAGGTGGTGGCTCGACAACCGTGGGTGACAAGTTCAATGACCGCGTTAAGTCTGACGCCGCCAAAACGCCTGCACCTGAGCAGCCAAAGGCTGAAACGCCACCCGCAGGCGGCAAATTGACGCTTGCGCAGGCAGCCGTTGCACTTGAGGAAAAGTTGGTGGCCGCCACTCAGGACAAGCGTGGTGCCATCCTGATGGGCCATATCAACATCATCGAGGCGATGCAGGCAGACGAGAAGTTTGCGGCAAAAGCTGCTGAGCTGCGCAAAATGGCCAGCGCTGCTCCAGCGCCTAAGGGTGAAGCCAATGCAGCAGCTTAGCGTCGATGTAGTCATGGGTCAGAACCTGCGCAGCCTGCGGGCTGTGGCAGGCCTGTCTCAGGCTGAGCTGGGCGCTCGCTGCGATGACAACCTGAGCAGCCAGCAAATCAGCAAATACGAGCTGGGGGATAACTCTATTTCTTGCGCTCGCTTAATCGAGTTTGTCGGTATCCTGAATTGTCGAGTGCTCGACTTTTTCAAAGGGGTAACGCCACATGCTTGAAAATGTCCCAGATAGCGAGCTGGCCGTCATGATACGTGCAACCGTTGCACACCTCAACACGCTTGGCGTGGAGGCGCATAAGCGCGAGCTGATAGTGCGCTATGACGTGAAGCCATTGAACAACGGCAACCCTGTTTTGCGGTGCCAAATCCTTACGGAGGTCGCATGAAAGTGCTTTTTATGCTGCCTGAGAATGGGCTGGAGGCTGGCCCTAAGTTTGAGCGTATCGTAGCCCGTGTGCGTTTCTTCCTGCTTGCAGGTCATGACGTGCAGCTGCTTCATTCCACACCCCACCTCAACAGCCTTCCCATTGACAGTATCTTTGTCGATGAGGCCAATGACCTTACCGAAAGCGACATCAATGACGTTCTCACAGCACAAAGTAATCAAAAGCCTGCCGCCTAACTTTTCCGACATCGTAAAGGTTTTCTCTATGGCCCGCGGCCAGAGGGTGATTTTTGCGTACGCGCCCAACATTTACACGATGGGCGATACCAACCTGCCGCCTGACCTTATGGCGCATGAGAGCGTGCATATCGAGCGCCAGCAGGTAATCGGCGTCAAGGTCTGGTGGGACAAGTACCTGACAGACCCACAGTTTCGGTATGACGAGGAGCTGCTGGCGCACGTTGCCGAATACAAGCAGCTGTGCTCCATGCTGGCCGTTGCCGCGAAGCGCGAGAAGGCGCTTAAGCACGTCACCAACAAGCTGGCGTCAGGCCTGTACAACAACATGGTGACGCCCAAAATGGCGCGTGAGGCTATCCTTGCGGGGGCGCGTGATGGGGCTTAAGGCACCAACCAAGGCTGAGCGCATGTTTTGGGAAGCTCTGCGGGTTCTGGGATGCATCGTGCGCGGCCCAGGTTGCGAGGGTGCAACCCAGATACATCACTGCGGTACGGGTGGTGGTGGAGGCAAGAAACACCGCTTTGTCATCCCTCTTTGTTACGGCCACCATGTCGGGCGTGCCGGTATCCACACCATCGGGCGCAGAACATGGCAGGCCAAACACGGCACTGAGCTTGAGCTGCACCAAAAAGCTGAGGCGCTTCTGTATGCCCCATAAAAAGCGCTGCCCACACTGTGACGGCACAGGAATTGTCTATTTCAGGCAAATCCCCAAGCCTTCAAATCCTCAGACTGACCACTTGATTAACCCACAGCCTGAGCAATGCCCAACCTGTAATGGTACAGGCTGGAAACGTAAACCAAGGGAGATAAGAAATGTTTGATTTGGTGATATATTACCGGATGGTCGGCGGCTTCATAGGAACCGGCTCAACCACGCTTGGCCGCTTGCGCTGGGCTTTGACGATGGGCGCGTACATGGCCTTGGTCAGCCTAGTGCATCATGAGGGATGGGCTCAGACGCTCATTGTGTGGGCCGCCTGCTCTGTCATGGCCTTTCTGGGCCGTCTTATCAGCCATAGCCGGTTTCAGGCCACAGCGAGCTTTGGCAACAGCCTGGGCATGACCTTGGTGAACCTCCTGCGCATGTTGCTGATTTTGGCACCGTACGCAGTGGCTGACTGGCTCAACCTTGCTGGTTTCGATTACTGGCGTTTGTTTGGCGCGGTTTTCTGCGTCATGTCAGGCGTTGGTTACTATGTCGGCAACAAATACCTCAATGGCAAGGATTGTGGGATTTACTTCCGCAACAACCACAGCCAGTGGCGTATCAATCCCCAGACCATCGTACCCACCTCTGTGCCGCTTGACCCTGCCTGCATCCTCGACCAGGCCGCGGTTGGTGGCAGCGAATGGGGCGAGCTGATTACAGGCTTCGGGTATCAGGCAATGTTTATCATGACGTTGGTGATGCTATGATTGCAGCCCCAAAAGAACAGCCAACTACGGCCATGCTGGCCAGGGAATGGTCAAAGGTGTTGCGTGGTGGCGCAGAAATGGGCTTGCAGCCCTCTATCGAGCCAGCTGCTGCTTTCAAACTTGCTGATTTGCTGGACAAATTGGCAGCTCTCAGGGAGGTCAAATAATGCTTGACGAAAACAACAGAGCCGCCAATCAGTTGTTGAGTGATTTTATGAGGGTACACAACCGGCTCGCACGCGAGAAAAAGGCTGCACATTCGGGCAAACAGCCGCGCCGCAACAAACCGCCCGTACACGCATGGAGGTCAGACGATGGATTGGAATTACGACATGACAAAAGCGCCGCACGAAACGCGGGTGCTGCTCTATTTCAAGGGGCTCAAACTGGTCACTCTGGGCATGTTTCACCCAAAACCGTATAAGAGCCGCGGGCAATGTGGGTGGCGGGCAAGCCTCTACCCAGGAAATTCCTGGGCGTGGATGTCCCACCCGACAGCTTGGGCTGCTGTGCCAGTGCCAGAGGGGGTGCCAAATGCTCCAGGTCAGTAACGCCACGCAGTGGTGGCCGCCAAAGGACAAGGAGGATGGGAAGGCCCGCAAGGGCTCTCCTGTCGCGGGCGTGGTCTATATCCCCGCCAAGCGCGTCACAGACGCGGCCAGGGGCATTGCCTACGATACCGCGGGCGGCTGGTATGCCCAGACCATCGCGGGCAACGTGCAGCTCGCGCCTGGTGACTGGGTGGTGCGCTGCGGCTCAGGCCATGTGTACGCAATCCGGCAGGTTGACTGGTGGCCTAAATTTGGGCCAGCTGGTCTGCGGGCTTGGCTGAGGAGTCACTTTACGTGATTGCCCGACAAAGAGCGCTCGACATCATCAAAAACTTTCAGGCTGAATATGCTGGTGGCGAGCAGCTCTTTGTCAAGCGCGGGGGTGCCATGATTAACGTCACGGTGCTTTCCGATATTGAGCTGGCCGATGTGGCCAATTATTGCGTGGGCGTCATGAAAGACCTAGCCATGCAGGAAAAAAAGGGAGCGACGATACAATGAAGAAAAACCATGATTTGGCCGACATCACGGCTGTCTTGAAGCGGGAAACCGAAAAGGCTTTTTTGCTCAAATCTATCGACACTGGCAAAGAGGGTTGGGTGCCTAAGTCCCAAGTCGAAAACAACGGTGACGGCACTTTCACGATGCCACAATGGCTGGCCGAGGATAAGGAGCTGGTATGAGGAATATGAGCTTTGCGCTGACCGAGCCACAATTTGTTGACGGCAGCAAGGATGTCACCCGCCGCTTTGGGTGGTGGTTTCTCAAGCCTGGTGACCGCGTGCGTGGCGTGCGCAAGGCTATGGGGCTGAAAAAGGGCGAGAAAGCCGTTGAGCTGGGAATTATCGAGATTGTCAGCACGCGCCCAGAGCCCCTAAATGCCATTACCGAGGATGATTGCAGGCGTGAAGGCTTCCCCGATTATTCACCAGGCATGTTTGTGGACATGCTGCAAGACCATTACGAGTGCGAGCCTGATGCCGTCTGTAACCGCATTGAGTTTAAGCGGGTGTCATCATGATGCTCAAGGCCGACAAGGAGGCGATTGTTGACCGGCTGGGCAATATCGCTGATGAGCTGGTGGCGTATGAGTTCTGGGACGAGATACGCATTTTGCGCCAGCTCCAGGTGCGCATGAGGCGCAAACACACCGCTAACCGCCGCATAGGAGAAAAAGAGCAATGATAACTATAACTTTCCCGCCAGACGCAGCAGAGCGCTTACTGCATATTTTCCTGCTCATTGGGGCAGTTTGGGGCGGCTGCTCTGCGCTGCTTGTCGGCTTTATTTACTGGAGGTCACGCAAATGACTGTCAATAACCCAGAGAGCCTTGGCGCTCAGCTGACCGATGCCATGCGCAAGCGCCTTGGTGACGGCGTGGCCGAGAGCGTCTTTAAACATGACCTGTGGCCTGTCCTTGAGGCTGCCATGAAGAATGGTGAGCTGCTGGTGTCACGTAACACCGCGCCGCGTATCCCCGTCCACGAGGCCGTTGTGGGCTGGCTGGAGGGTGTGCTGGTGGTGATGCGCAGGGTGAAGGCTGACCAGGCCACCATAAGCCGTGGCAAGCTGCTGAGCATGGTATTGCAGCTGGGCGAGATAGGCGAGCAGGCGCTTAAGGACAGTCAGGCTCAAGACCCGATGAATGCCATACGCGCCAAAGGCACGCGCCACTAGGCACAGAAAAACCCCCGCCGTTTCCAGCGGGGGCTGTGTATCAATCCTGACTTACGATTTAGCGGCTGGCGTATTCGCAACCACGGCAGCTGCAAGCGCCTGGTCATCGTTGCCCAGCGTCTGGCTGAGAGCTTCGAGCTGGCTGTCATCACCACCCTGCGAGGCCGCAATAGCTGCGTCAAGCTGGGTTTTCAGGTTACCAAGCAGCGTAACGGCAGATTGTACGGCGCTGGTGTTTTGGGCCACATTGGTGGTCAGGTCAGTAAGTCCGGTCATAAGTCTCTCCATAAGTTGGGGTTGGGTGAAAGTAATCTTGTGCTCGATAACAATGCGCATATAGCCTCTTATCCGAGCATGGGATAAAACGCCATACCTAATACGCGGCGGTGCAGGTCAAAACCACCCATGAGGCCCCAGATACCGGCCACAACGATGATAAGCACCACAATGCACAAGGCTTGCAGGCACCAGCTCAAGACAGGTGGAGCGCTGGGAAACTTGCCCGCATGTGCGTAAGCCACGGTGAAAAGCCAAAAGGCGATGCCGGTTAAAAACAGGCACATCAAGATTTGTAAAATGTCCATAAAAAACCCCGCGCTGGTGAGGTAGTCACCATGACGCAGGGCTTATAAGAAAACTGTGGGTTTCTGATTTGCAGAGTGTGGCCTGTAATCAATCGACAACACCACCAAAATCCTCAGGGGGCGTGCGGCCAGTCAGGTATCTCGACAGTTTTCCCCGTCAAGTGATGGGTGCAATCATTGAGAAATTCAATCTTACCGTCCCTAACCCATGAATGGCATACGTCAGGCGGCTTGTCCTCACCATTGCGCCAGCGTCTTGAGAGAATTGACGGCTGGAAGGTTGGCTTTACAGGGTCACCGTTATATTCCCAGCTAGGCCGTCCTGTTGACGTGCCGCGCATAGGCAATACATGATAACCCTTGCAGCCTGGGCATTTGAAAATCTTGCAACCGTCTGTGGTTGTTTTGACCTTCATTGCTGGGGCTGGCGTTCCTTGTCGAGAAAGCTGGTACATACGCTTAATTCGCTTCTGTAGGTTTCTGCGGTTGCGGCGAAGGTGTTGAGCCAGCTGGTTGTGAGGCCGGTGGCAGCAGGGCTTTGGTCATTTCGTCCTGCATGTTTGGCCCCACTGGCGCAAACGTGGGTGGGTCGGGCAACAGGCACGCAGGCTGCGGGCTGGCGCACGCTGTCAGCGAGCTTAGCAGCAATAGCGTCACGGTCTTTCTGTAAATCATCGTTTGAGCCTTTCGTGATGTCTTGGGTTTTGGCGCACGCTTGCGTGTCCACCACCTGCTGAGCCGTCAGCTCTGCCGGTACTTTGCTGGCGCGGTACTGATAGCCAAAAAAGCCACCGACGATAAACGCCACGATAACTGCGCCCAAAGCGCCAATGATTAAATAGGGGTTCATGCTGCATCCTGTCCGGTTAAAACCATGCTGACGTAACGCTCACCGCGTTTACCTGTCTGACCATACCACGCGCTATTTTGCAAGTCACGGCTGGCCAGCGCTGCCAGGTCTGCCGTTGGGGTGTTGGACATTTCGCACATGTCGGTCATGAAGTGGACAAACTCGCTTAATTTCTCAGCCCCCATATTGAAGCATAGGCCGATAAGCACGCGAGCGCGAACGTCATCAAGATTTGACCACCAAGGCCAACGGTGCGTCAGGTCATTCATGGCGTCCACCTCGTCGCAGTGGAGCAGCCAAATAGCCTGGTCATGGGTGATGGGCAGCGTGCGGCCATCATGGCCTATAACGGCCTTCTGCGCGGCGCTGAGGGGCTTTGCGTCGAGGTTGTGGCCAACACCTGTGGTGAGATTGCCTTGGCATACGCCACCAGGAGGGATGGGGTGACCCGTTTTATCGTCGTAGGGGTAAAGCTCTAGCGCCTCGTCACGAATTAGCTGTGTATCGAGTTTTACGCGGTCTAGCATGGTTTACCTCAGATTGGGCAGAGCGCTCATGATGCCGCCTATCCCAGAGCAATGGCCTGCCAGCGGGCTTGCGGTAATAGGCATACAATAACCCAATCACCAGTAAAACGCCAGAGGACAGCGTTGCCCGCATATTGTAATGGTCTAGGACAACCAAAAAGGCTGTGATAGCCGACAGGCTGAGAAATGCCTTGGCAATAACGCCGTCAGTAAAATGGCGGCTCAGCACGCACCATGTCGAAAACGCGAATATGAAACAACCGAGCGTAAACTGCATTATTCGCCTCCTGGAGCTGGCGTGGGTGGTGGCGGCTGTGGGATGTCTTGGGTGTTATTGTTGCCACCCCACCTGCGCATTATGAAATTCCAAAGGTCAGAGCTTTGGATTGCTCGAAAAATGGCTGCGGTGATAGACATACCAAATAGCCCTATAAGGAAGCCAATCGTTTCTGCGTAATTGTCCTCTGCGTACATGTGGGCAATCAGCGGGGTCAGGTAATGCGCCATGATGGTGCCAGCCATAACGGCCACAAAACGCTGCCTTTTGCCCATGCCGTCGATGAAGGTGAGCGACATAAGGCTACCCAGCAAACCGGCAATAACAATGGCCTTTGGAGCGTCCACTGTTGTGTCGATTGTTCCCATGAGCTTCACCCTGATTTATGGCTTTTAAGTGGCGTTTTGCATGGCTGCAATCTGCGCTGCGATTGCACTTAACTGAGCCTGCAAGTCTGAAAGAGTTGGGGCAGGCGCTGGGGTTGCGACAGGAGCAGGAGGGTTGGGGTCTGTAAAATCAGTCCCGTTGAACAGCCAGCCCATTTGTGCTGTGTCGCTCACCTCAAATGAGCAGCCCTCAGGAGGATGATTGGCTGGAGGGTTTTTCAATTGGTTGCCGTCATCATCGAGCACAGGGTTGCCGTCAGCGTCCAGTGCGTCAGTTTCCAACAAGTTTTGCGGGTCAATATCCACGATGTTAATGACCACGCCATTTTTTATGATTGCTGTGCGTTGCATGATACCCCCCTTAAACGTATTCAATGATGATGACACCAGAGCCACCGGTGCCACCGCTTGACGCGGAGCTAGTTGCAGTACCAGCTGCACCAACCGCATAAGCGTATGATGACGCAGCTGACGCAATATAAGTCTCGAAATAACCACCTGCTCCGCCACCAGAGCCCGAAGATGTCGAAACGTTGCCATTGCCGCCACCGCCGCCTGAACCTGAATTTACAGCGGCAGCTATGCCGGATGAGCTGACACCTCCAAGACCTGCACCGCCTAGTGGAGAAACACCGCCATTGCCGCCACCGATGACGAAAGAGCTGGACGTGGCAAAAGCGCCGCAACCTGCGCCCCCTTGAATGTTGATGGTTGTTCCGTTGGTTGCAACACCACCAGTCCCGCCGTTGGGTGAACCCGTACCAACGCCACCAGTCCCGCCGAGAGCATTCCCTAAAGCACCTGAGGTGCCGAATGAGGTTGTGCCACCAGTACCGGCTAAAGAGCCGCCACCACCTGCGCCGCCGCCACCGCCTCCAACCCCGCGCACACGAATTGGCTTTCCTACACGGGCGGTTGGGATGGTGAATGTCCCGCTTCCGCTTGTAAGGACTGAGGGAGCGCCGTTCACTGCGAGCAGGTTAAACGCAGCCAAAACCGTGGCAGCCTGCACCACAGGCACCATTGCTGCGCTGATAGCGATGTTTGAAATGCCTGCCGATACCGTCACATTGCCGGAGGCATCAAAGCTCAGAAACTGATTTGCTCGTACCGAAGCCTGCGGCAAGACCAGATTTGTGGCGTCACCAAGCAGTACGCTGATATTGCGGCTCAAAACGTTGGCATTTTCCTGCACAATCGCGGTCAGCTTATCAAAGCTGTTTTCTTCGACTTCGCCCTGAAAACCTTTGGAGGTGCGGTAACTGTCGGCTTGGTCAAGAGAAGTTGACCGGCTGACGTTGATGAATTGCGAGCTCGTGGGTGCCGTTCCCATAGTCACAGTCCAGCCGCTGTTGGTCAGCGCAATCTGATACTGGTTTGCGCCAGCACCTTGGGTAACGGGCGTGAGCGCGTGCGTGGTCGCGTCCTCAAGCTGCACAACCGCATAGGTCGCGCTAATCATCTGCCAGAGAGCAGAGAATTGCGTGGTTGTCCCGTTGCCGAGCTGGCGTAATGGGGCGTAATTGTTGGCTAACGTCATTTTTTCCCTCCAACGTAGTTTTACCACAAACCGCCTGGTTTGTGTTTACTGTTTTTCTCCATGAGCCGCATGATAGGTACGGTTTGCGCTTTCAACGATGCTTTGGATAATCGCCTGCCGCTGAGCAATTTGTGCGGCCTTCTGGTCGCCCGACAGCTGAGGGTTTTGCGTAATCATCCGTATCTCGTGCTCTTGGGCGTGAACCTGATTATTGGCAGCCTGCATGGGTGGATAAACCGCCAAATCTTGGTGGTTGTCCCGCGCAAAGTCAGCCTGGTCTTTGCCCTTGGCTTCCTTGTACCGGTTCTGCTGCTGCTCAGTGTCCTCGACATGCTGGTTAAATTCCTGAAACGAGGCGCTGTTTGTGCCGACAGGAGCTTGCTGGAGCAGAGGGCCATAAATCGGATTGTCAGAGCCCTTGGTGGGGCGCTGGTTGACCTGCTGGCCCTGCATACGGCGAGCCGTGTTAATCGCCATATCGCCCAGCTGCTCACCATAGACGCCGATGTGCGCAGCCATGTCATAGGCCGTGTTGTCGATGTCGGCAGGCGAGATACCGAACAGTTTGCCCAGCGCTTTGGCGCTTTCGCTCGTACCGCTGTTAAACTGGTTTTCTGGCGCGGTCTTTTTGATGTCGCCTGAGAAAATCGGCATATCGCGGTAAAAGTTGAAATTGGCCTTGGCTTCAATGGCCGCTTTCATCAATGGCGGGATTGTCTGCGTCCAGTCGGTTGAAGGGCTGACCGAGTTGATGGTGTCGCCAATCAAGCCCAGCCAGAAGTGCTTGAGCTCAGGATGCGCGATGCCCGACATGTGTATCATGAATTTCTCAGGCAAAGCGCCAAACACGAAACCAGGCGCGAAGGCACGCGGGAACGGTATCCAGCGCCCGTCAATCTTGATATTCATGGCCGCTGAGCGCCGGAAGTCATTGAGGTTGAGATATTCCTGGCGCGTTTTATCGTCAGCCGCAAACAGGTAATAACCGCTGACCAGCAGCTGCGGCATGGTGATGAGGGCGATTGCACGCAGGCTATAACCTGCGGGGTCACGTTTGACGGCGCGAATGAAGCGGTCAGCACCTTGCAGACGGTCATTGAAGAACGGCGAATAGGCGTTGATTTCCTTGCCCAGAGAGCCGTGACGGATGTAATTGCCTGTTGCCTCAAGTGACAGGAAACCGGCCTCTAAATCGCTGTAGCCCGCGTCCTTGAGGCGCTCATAGGCCGCGATACGTGGGGCATAATCGGACACCTGCTTTGCCGTATCCCAACCCTGACCGGCCAGCTTGGCCCAGTTGCGCGGGTCAAGGAATTTGGCCATGTCGTTGCTCTTAAAAAGCTCGTCATGGATTTTGGACAAGCCTTTGTCGCTGGTATCCATCGCGGTGCGCAATGCGCCTGAGCTGCTGGCCCATTCGCGGTAAGCGTCAGTCTTGCCGATGACGGCGGCGATGCCCTTGGGGATTTCCACCACAAAGTGCTGGAGGAAGCCCATAGGCCCAGCCTTGAGAGGCGTGTTGACGAATGATGATTGAGCGCCGCGCAGAAAATGGCGAGCGATGAAATACGGGTTATTGGTCGCACCAAACTGCAACAGGCGTGCCTGCGCTTTGCCGATTTTGGCGAGGAAGCCACCAACCATTGTGCTCTGCACCTGGTCAAGGCCCTTGAATGCCCGCGTCAGGTCATCATCCATGTGGATGAATTTGAGTTTGCCGTTATCGTAAAACGGCAGGCTGTTTTTGGGGCCTTTGAAGTCCAAAAGCTCTTTCTGAATTGTCTCTTGCGCACGTTGGGTGCTGGGCTCAATCTGCTTGAGCGCAGCCAGGTCTGGTTTGTTGTCGATGAATTTCTCAAACAGCACCTTGGCAAGCGGTGCTTTACGCTCCACCTGCTCTGGGCTGTTAACCCATGCGTCGAAGAAATTGGCCAGCACCTCGTCATCATTTTTAACGTAATCCACGTATTTTTGCGGGTTACGTTCAAACGCTTCGGCAAACTCTGTTTTGCCTTCTGGGGTGCGCTCCAGGGTGATGTTGCTGCGCAGCCTATCCTCAGCGAGGCCTTGCAGCTCCTCTTTGATTTTTGCGCTGCCCAGCATCTTCTTTTTCAGGCCGTACTTGTAATCCAGCATGTGGCCGATTTCGTGCGTAAGGGTGCCTTCTGTGGTGCCTGGGCGCAGATATGTCTTTCTGGTGCTGGGCTCGTATGCGCCAAGGTTGCCCTTGAGCTGTGGGGTGTTTTTTACGTCATCTTGTTTCGGACGTACCACCTCACCACGCATGGCAGTTGCGATTTGCTCCAGCTTGGTGCGCAGCTTCGGGTCATAGCTATGCTCAACCTTGGCGCGGATAATCATGGGCGGTTTTACCTGCACCTTTTCAGGGTAGTATTCCGCATATTTGGCCACGTCACCGCGCACCTTGTTGAGCGCCGCACGCTTCAAAATGATTGAGGTGTTGCGGATACGGCTTTGGGTCTTGTCCATAATCTCGCGCTTAGACCCACCGCGCTCTTTCAACGCGCCGATATTGGCAGGGTTTACGTCAGAGCCGAGGCCTTTGCCCTTAAGCGCGGCCACATCCTCTGGGTATTCTGTCTCAACCACACGCGCCGTGGAGCTGTACCACTCGCGTTTGCCAATGAGGTCATCGTACCAGGCTTGGCTCTTGAGGCCAGAGGTGACCAGATTGTGCAAAATGCGGTTATCAAAATCGGTTTCCTCTTTGGCGAATGTCTCAAACCAAGGCATTTTCTCGCCGTATTTTTCGTTGAGGCGCTGCACCGTGGCTTGGCTTTCGGCATAATCCTTGTCGCTCACCTGGCCGTAACCCTTGTTTTTGTCCTCAAGCAACGTCATTGCGTTCTCGAAAGCGTCAAGGTCATCGTGGCGCGTGTCGCGGTTGGGCTCGACCTGCGAAAACATGTTGTCAAAGTCATCGCGGATTTGCTTGAGGCCTTTGCCGGTGACAACCTGGTTGCCTTCATTGTCCCAGCTGGTGGTGCCGGTGGTCAGCTGACGCTCGACCAGCGCAGGCGTGCTCTTGGCCATGCTGAGCGCCGCGGGCGTGAGCTCTGTGGGGCTTATGTCAGCGCCGCCCTCTTTAGCGATGGTATGCAAGTCCTCAATGGGCTGGATGTCATTCCAAAACTCATTGTAGGCCTTGTCCTTCATCACCTGAAACTTGGCGTTAAATCCGGATTGCTCTGCCGGAATGGGGGGCGGGCTGGCAGCGTTTTCCGAGTTTGTAGCAGCTGCAATGATGTTTTGAGCAG
>Ga0224532_1000021_pt1 | contig 38957 bp, 55 predicted proteins | sample 714E115metaG_FD_179902 | JGI IMG/M metagenome (GOLD analysis project Ga0224532, IMG submission 179902) | Peat soil microbial communities from Stordalen Mire, Sweden - 717 E1 1-5 | ecosystem: Environmental > Terrestrial > Soil > Wetlands > Peat | place: Sweden: Norrbotten County, Stordalen Mire... | reverse complement strand
TCTACGAAGCCGAGCGCCTCGCATCCAAGTCACAATCATGCGCGACTGACACCGCGCCTTACCTCCATCCTCGTCTTCAATCCATTGAAGGGAACGCCAACAAACCAGTCACTCACACGCTGGTGGTAAAATGGCAGTCCTGAAAAAAGTAGCGATGAAGCGGTCGGTCGCACCGGCCATTGACCCTGGAGTGCGGGAAGTTGACATCCCATACAAGCCTCGCTCACAGTTTATTCCTTATCATAACCGGACACAACGCTGGTCTGTACTGGTCTGCCATCGACGTTTTGGTAAGACTGTTGGTTGCATCAATGATTTAGTCAAAGGTGCATTGACCTGTCCTTTACCTGAACCTCGCTTCGCATACATCGCTCCCACCTATGGCCAAGCCAAGGACGTTGCTTGGGGATACCTGAAGTTCTATGCGCTTGGTGTGCCAGGTGCTGTGCCCAATGAAACCGAGTTGCGTGTCGACTTCCCGAATGGTGGTCGTGTACGTCTTTACGGCGCTGACAACTATGACCGCATGCGTGGTATCTATCTCGACGGCGTAATCCCTGATGAGTATGGTGACCAAGACCCACGTGCTTGGCCTGAAGTTATTCGCCCTGCCTTGTCTGACCGCAAAGGTTGGGCAACATTCATTGGGACACCACGCGGTAAGAACCACTTCAAAGACTTGTGGGATAAAGCACAAGACGACGATGATTGGTTCAAGCTGATGCTCAAGGCGTCTCAAACCGGTATCCTTGATGAAGAGGAGCTGGTTGACGCTCGTAAGCACATGACCGCTGAACAGTACGCTGCTGAATATGAATGCAGCTTCTACGGTTCCGTCATGGGTTCCTACTATGGCTCCATCCTCGATGAGATGGAAGCTTCAGGCTACATCGGTGACTTCGGTCACAACCCACGTCTCGCTGTCCATACAGCCTGGGACACGGGTGGCACGACAGGTATCTGGTGCTTCCAGATGGATGGACAGACTCCTCGGGTGATTAAGTATCTCGAAGGCCAGAACCTGCGTGCTGATGCTTATGTCCGTATGCTCAAAGAAAACAACTGGACGCTTGGCAAGCACATTGTACCAGCTGATGCAGACCGTGAGAAAGAGATTACGGCAATCGGTTGGAAGGAAACACTCGTCGGCCTTGGTCTCAATGAACAGGACTTCATCGTCCTGCCATCGCAGACCTCGGTGAATGATGGTATTGAGAATGCCAAGTTTACTATGCCAACCTGCCGCTTTGATGAACGTGGCACAAGAGACGGTGTGTCTGGCCTGCGCAACTACCGCAGAGACTGGGATGATAAGCGCAAAGTGTTTCGTGAATATCCACGACATGACTGGGCTTCACATCCTGCTGACGCCTTCCGTCACTTGGCTCTAGGTATCGGACAGGTTGGTGGCCAAAGCAACTGGGATAAACCCATCAAGTACAAAACAAATTGGGTGGTGTAATGAAAACAATCGCTCAGCACAATGAAGACTACATGCAGCACAACATCCTGCCTTACATCAAGCGTTCACCAATGAAGTGGTTGCGCTACAAGTTGGATTGCTTGCTTGGTCGCTCCTGGATTAATGGAGACATGGCATGAAGAAACCAAAGACCAAAGGTTTTACTGTTGCCAATATGGCAACTGACGACCGCAAGGCTGGTGGACAGCTCGGAGCAACTGCTGCTATCGGCATTGGTGCCAAAGGCAAGGACTCACGGCTGCGCCGCTTTGCATTGAAAATGAATAAGAGGTTGGGTAAGTAACATGACTTCACCGAATGCACCAACAACCCCAGTCACTGCTCCAGGTCAAACCCTGGACATCACACATGCCGGGTCGACTGAACATCCTGACACAGACCACAACGACGTTCAGATTGCGGACATCGTCAACTCATTGATACATCCCAACTCAACTGCCGGTGCAACCTCCAACCAGACTGTCATTGGCGCTGGCGATACTGCACCGACCGACAACTCCGCGATGCCTGGAGCTCAAGCACCAAACAAATCCATGACTGACACTGAGTTGTTGGCCATCATCAATTCCAAAATCAATAACAGCCACCAATGGTACGGTTCAGGCAAACTTGCATCCAAGCGCATCAATGCTGATAAGTATTACCGCGGCGAACCTATGGGCAATGAGATTGATGGTCGTTCACAGGTTGTGAGCCGCGACGTCGCTGAGGCCATTGACTCAATGATGCCAAGTTTTATGCGCGTGTTTGCCTCAGGTGACCGCATCTGCGTCTTCGAGCCTGCGACTGAGAAGGACCAGGATGCTGCGGACCAAGCGACTGACTACATCAACCACATCATCACACAAGACAACAACGGCTTCGAGATTTTCTATACGTGGATTAAGGACTCACTGCTTAAGAAGAACGGCATTGTCAAAATCTATCGTGACGTGCGCAACAAGCGTACCAAGGACGTCTACACCGGGTTGACACTGCCTGAGTTCCAAACACTGGCCACTGACCCAACGCTTACCGTGTCCGATGTCAAGCAGTACCCAGACCCGCAGAACCCTCAATCGCCTGGTCCACCTGACCAGTACACTGGTCAACCAACCATGGTTCCAAACATTGTGGTTGACTGCGTTGTTGTTACAACCAAGCCAGTCAAGAAGTTTGTTGTTGAGAACGTGCCACCTGACGAGTTCATTGTTGAACGCCGCACACCAAGCATCGACAAAGCCGGGTTCCTTGCACATCGCGGCAAGCGCACCATCAGTGACCTGCTCGAATGCGGGTTCGACCCGGACAAGGTTGCATCTATTCCTCCTGGCGACGACCAGGATTATACGCAAGAACGCACTGAGCGCTTCGCTGATGAAGACCAGATGCCATTCACCACTGAGTCCGACCTGCTTGACAAGTCGATGCAGCGTGTGTGGATTACCGAAGCCTACTTGCTTGTTGACTATGATGGCGACGGCATTGCTGAATGGCGCAAGGTCACTGTTGCTGCGCAGGCAGGCGAGTCCTCAACTGTGTTGCTAGGCAATGAAGAAACAGACGACCATGCTTTTGCTGATTTGACGCCGAACCCTGAGTGTCATAAGTTCTACGGGGAAAGCATCTACGACAAGACCCATGACATCCAGGATATTAAGACTGCGGTTGTTCGCGGCATGCTTGACAGCATCTACCTTGCCAATGCGCCACGCTATGGTGTTGTTGGTGCAGGTGCCAACATGGATGATATGCTTGACGTACGCCCAGGTGGTGTGGTTCGTCTGACGAATGCCAGTGCGATTGTGCCGTTGCCGACTGTCATGGTTGCACCGCAAGCGCAGCAAATCATTGAGTACTTCGATAAGGTTCGTCAGGACCGAGTTGGTAGTGGACCTCAGACCGGAGCCTTGAGCAAAGACATCCTTGACGCCAACGCAGTCAGTGCCGCGCTTGCCACGGATGCAGGCCAACAACGTCTTGAACTTATTGCTCGCGTGTTTGCTGAGCGCGGGTTCAAGCGCCTCTATCGCCGAGTGTTCCAACTTACCTGCCAATACCAAGACGAGGCTCGTGTTGTTCGCCTTCGCAACAAATGGGTCAACATCGACCCGCGCGATTGGAAAGACCGGATGGACGTTACGGTTGCCGTAGGCGCCGGCTCTGCAAACAAGGTTCAGCAGGCTGCAATTGCTCAAGGCATTCTCAATGTCCAAAAGCAAGTTATTGCTGGTGGCGGGCATGGCAAGTTGGTCACTGACAAGAACGTGTACAACACACTGGTTAAACTGGTTGAAGCTTCGGGTTGGAAAACACCTGACCCATACTTTACTGACCCTGACTCTGTTCCGCCACCTCCGCCTCCTGGCCCATCGCCTGAAGAGAAGCAACACATGGCCAAAATGCAAGTTCTTGGTGTTGACTTGCAGATGAAACAAATCGACCGTGAAATGAAGTTGATGGATGTTGAACTGAAGCGCCTTGAGGCTGCTATCCTGTTGGGTGAAAAGGTTGCTGAAGCCGCAGACAAAGCTGCTGAGCAGGATGCCGGTGATGCTTCAGGTGAACCACCATTCATGCCTGGCATGGACAGCCCGATGCCGCCTATGCCACAAGGACCTCAAGGTCCAGGACCTGGGGTGCCTCTTCCGCCTAACCCGATGATGGGGCCTGGTGGTCCACCTCCTGGAATGCCGCCTGGCCCAGGACCTGGTCCGATGATGCCACCACAACAAGGGATGCTGCCTCATGTCTAAAGAAGATATTATCCGCCTCGGCAACTCGGCACGTGAACTTCTTAAGTCAGAGACTTTTGTTTCTGTAACTGAGGCTGTGCGCGCCAATGCCTTCCAAGGCTGGGCAGCAACGAACCCGGAACAAACCAAGGAACGCGAGGAGTTCTATTATCTTCTGCTGGCCATTGGCAAAGTAACTCAAACGCTCCAAGGTCTGGAGCAGAGTGGTCTTCTCGAGCAGCGCAAACTCGAACGAGACGAACAAGAAGCTGCGCAACAACAACAAGACGGAGAGTAACATGACAGACGCCGCCACCCAAGATACTGGGACCGCCTCTGCTGCAGATACAGCAGCTTTGACGCCAGAACAAATACAAGCCGCTGCTGAAGCAACTGCTGCTGCTGCTCGTGCAAAAGAAGATGCACCTGATGAAGCAGGTTTAAACGAACGTCCTCAGGACCCAACCATCAAGCCTGCTCCTGAAGTTGTCCTGGCAGATGACACACTTGAAACTTACCTTGACGAGTCACTGCCAAGCGGTTATGGTGAGTTCCGTCTGGTTGCCAATCGCAACCCTGACAAGACCATCAAGTTTTACATCCATCCTTTGAACAAGGATGGTAAGACCCGTGACTTCGCTGTTGATGGCGACAAGATACGTTGCACAACCCGTATTGTGGTGGCGTAACATGGCCGCCGAAACAGAAAACATGGGTCTTGATGCTAGCGTTGACAGCATCACAAACCTTTTGGAAGCCGAAGCCGCTGGCTCGGATACTTCCGCAACCAATGCCGTGGTTACAACCACAGGCGAAGCCGAACCCCAGACAACTGGTGCCATCGGTGAGGATGAAGACAAGTCCGGTACTGCCCTAACGAGCGAACCCCAGACACCTGGTGCCATCGCTCCTCCTGCAAGCTGGCCGAATGATGACAAGGAAACCTTTACGCAACTCCCCACCCCTCTACAACAACGTGTTGTAGCTCGGGAGCAGGAACGTGAAGTTGCCTTCTCTCAGCGTTCGCGCGTCCTAGCAGAACGTGAGCGTCAGCTCGCGGATTTGCAACAGGCCGCAAACCAAGCCCAGTCCCACTATTTGGCTGAACTTGGGAGACTTAATGCCGTTGCCTCACAACTGATGCCTGCTCGTTTTGCGGACATCAAATCTGAAGCGGATTACTTGGCGCTCAAGGTCAAAGACCCAGCTCGTGCGTCTGAGTATGAAGCATTCGCCCAAGTCCTTCGTAATGCAGCAGTTGCCCAACAGCAAGCGTTGCAGATGCAAAGGGCCCAGTATCTTGATAACGAATGGAACCAGTTGCAAGACAAGTTCCCTGAGTTCAAAGACCCGGCGAAGGCTAAGGCAATCATGGACGGCGTCCGCAAAGCGGCCGTTGACTTCTATGGTTACCGCCCAGAGGAAGTCGAGATTGTGGCTGACCATCGCCACGTCCAGATTATCCGTGAAGCAGTGGCCTGGCGTGTATACCAAGCGAACCTCAAAGCGGCAGCCGCAAAGAAAACTGCGCCTCAGCCGACCGCGACGCTTCGTTCTGGTGCAGCCACCGGCGCGTCTCCTTCGAACGACCAAAGAAAGGGAGTCCTCAACCGTGTTCGCACAGTGAGTTCTGACCGACAAAAGGCAGACCTGATTGCGAGCCTAATCTAAAGGGAGCAGTACATGACTATCGTAACCGGCACCGTCCTGACCTTCTCCGCGATTGGTAATCGCGAAGACCTTATGGACACCATCTACAACATCTCGCCTGTAGATACGCCCTTCTTAGGTCGTATTCCTACCTCGAAAGCGAATGCAACGAAGCACGAATGGCAGACTGACACGTTGGCTGCTGCAAGCTCTTCGAATGCTCAGCTTGAAGGTGATGATTACACCTACTCGACGCCAGCCTTCACGTCCCGTGTCGACAACCAATGCCAGATTGCTTACAAGACTGTCGTTGTGTCTAAGACCCAGGATGCGGTGAATAAAGCAGGTCGTACCAATGAAATGGTTTACCAAATCATGAAGCGCGGTAAAGAACTGCGTCGTGATATGGAAGCCGGCACCACGGGCAACCAGGCGAAAGTCACGGGTAACTCCACGACTGCTCGCCAACTTCGTTCGCTTGATGCCTGGTACACGACCAACACACAACGTGGTGCGACCGGTTCTTCTGGTGGCGCTGCGACGGCTGCAACCGATGGTACGCAGCGTCCGTTGACTGAGTCGTTGCTCAAGACTGCTATCCAGCAGTCTTGGACGGCGGGCGGTGACCCTGACCTGATTATGGCGGGTCCGTTCAACAAGCAGGTTGTTTCTTCGTTCGGCGGTAACGTCTCGCGCATTGACAACAACTCCGGCGACAAGACGCTGAACACTGCCATCGACATTTACGTGTCGGACTTTGGCCAACACAGCATTATCGCAAACCGCTTCTCTCGTGACCGTGACTTGCACGTTCTCACGACTGAGTTGTGGGCCTTTGCTTATCTCCGTCCAATGGCAACGCAAGACGTTGCAGCGACCGGCGATGCGACCAAGGGTGCGATTGTTGTGGAATATACGCTTGAAGCACGCAACGAAGCTGGTTCAGCTATCGTCGCTGACTTGACCACGTCGTAAGACTGACTAGGGGGTGGGGCGAAAGCCCCATCCTTTCCTTCTAACACACATGGAGAGAAACATGGCAGAGCAACAAGTGAGCGAAGAGCTCCAAGCGGAAATGGACAAGATTAATGAGCATGACAATTCACCAAAGGTGAAACCTGTTGAGCGCGTCACCAGGTCCACGTACAAAAAGGAAGACTTCGCTGGCGCAGACACTGCGTGGGTAAAGTGCGTTACTGACCGCAAGCCTTGGTCTGGTAACCGCGAGATGTTGTATTGGCGGGATTATGAAATTCCAGTTTCTGACCTGCTTATTCTTGAAGCTCGGCGCCAGGTTGTTGTGCTGAGTTCTGAAAAAGCAGAGTTGGCCAAACTGGAAGCAGAAGAAGCCAAGGCCGCAGCTAACTCGGCTGACGAGTCACAGGATGTTCCTGCTGCTCGCACTCAAGCTAAAAGGAGATAGTAAATGACGTTACCTTCCCCAACCCAAATCGGTGATATGCCGCACTCAGTCGCCTCGGCTGCTGCGATTGCCACCGTACTTTACATGCCTGTCTTGAAACCAGGTCGTGTCAAGGATTTCCACGTGACTGTGGGTGCTGCTGTTACGACCGCGAATGAAGCTTTCCAGTTGGCCTATGCGCCTCCTGGCTCGACAACTTTCACGGACGTTTCCGGGTGCTTGGTCACTCAGTTGACAGCGGGTTCCGCTGCAGGCGTCAATGTACGTCAGCAGATGGCGCCAACTGCAACCGCTTACGTCCAAGACGGCGGCACCTTCCGCATCACGCCAGCAGGCGGCGGCGCAGGTGGTGCACCTTTGGTCGCAACTGTTGTTGTAGGAGCGTAGCATGGGACAGAACTACGGATATGATGATGCTTATTCCGTAGGTGCCACCGGCATAACTGTTGTCTCTGGTGCCTCCACGGCAAGTACCGCCATTCCTAATATGAATGATGGTACACGAGCAAAGGTTGTTCGGCTGCAGGTTACTGGTAACGTGTACGTCAAGTTTGGGTTAGCAAGTGTCACGGCTACAACCAATGACATGATGCTTTCTCCAAACTTTGACGTGTTGGTGAACTGCAAACAGTTCAGCACCATTGCATACATCCAGGAAACGACTTCAGCCAAACTTAACATTACGCCACTGGAGTCCTAAATGGAAGTCCAAGACGTACTCTCAAGGCTCGCTAATGAGCCAATCGTCAAACCCGTTGATGACAGGTCGCAAGACTTTGCCGTCAGGTCTAGGTCTGCTGATGCCGAGCGTGTCAGTGGTAACTCTGAAGACGGTGATGTCGTTGAGTATCTGCATTATGATGAAGCTGAGAAGACCTTCAGCCTCGAAATGGTGCAGGACGTCGAACCAGTGCTTGATAATGTTAAAGAGCTACGCAACAATGGCGGCAATGACGCAGGGAAAAATAAGGCAGGTGATTTTTACCTTGCTGGTAGTTTCCCACAAATTATTGTCTATGCGTGGTTGAAATTGAGAGGTCTGACGCAGCGTGACTTCAAAGGTCAGGTTGTGCGCGACTTCTTAAATGACTCTGAACACGCGGCATTTCGCGTTTGGCCTGGGAGGGTCTGATGGCTTTAGACACATACGCCCATCTCCAGACCTACATCCTTGGCCGCATCAACCGGTCTTTGGACACTGATGCTGCTACGGCTGTCATTGACTGGATTGCTTTGGCTGAGGACGAGCTTCGCCTTGCGGCGCGTCGTCTTCAATTACGCCAAGGTGAAACAGTCAATGCTGCATTCACTATCAGCGCGGAGTACACAGCGCTTCCCTCTGGGTTTTACCGCCAACGCAGTTTGCTACTGACCGGTGCACCTAATGTGGAACTTGACTTTGTACCGCCAAACGTTTCTGACCGGTGGGGTCTGAATGCCAATGCTGATAAACCAGTTGCTTATACGGTTCAAGGCAATCAAATCCGTGTCACACCACCACCTGACACATCTTATGCGGGCATTTTCACCTACTTTGGCTTGCCAAGCCTGTCAAACAGCAACACAACCAACTGGCTGCTTACTGCCCATCCTAAAATCTATGTAGCAGCGACACTTGCCGAGGCTTATGCTTACTACGGCAACGACACCAAGCAAGCAAAGGCTGAGTCTGACCGTGAACGGTTGCTTTTTGCTGCTTATGAGTCTGATGGGTCTGACCAAATGGGTTCTAATCAGCGCATGCAGTCTGACGGAGGCTGTCCATGAGCGTCGCAGGTATCTCAGAATTTGCACCAGACATGCCGGATTTGCCGAGCGATGCCTCTGACACTATTTTCAATGTGGTGCCTGCAACTGCCGCTTCCTATGGTCCTATGCCTTCACATCAACCCTTCTCCTCGGCCTTAGTCGGACGTTGTCAAGGTGGGTTGTCCATTACAGACTCGGCTGGCAACGTCCGTGTGTTTGCTGGCGATGCAACCAAGCTTTATCGTCTTGCGCCTCCTGGCACGACGCCTGCAGACGTCTCAAAGGCTGGTTCCTACACAACTGGGTCCAGCTCGCAATGGCGCATGGCACTTTTTGGTACCCGTACGATTGCCACCAACTTCTCTGACCCTATCCAAAGTTATGTGGAAAGTGTTTCTTCCAACTTTGCTGACATGATTGCGACCGGACTGACCTCCTTGCGCGCTCATGAGGTTGCTGTTGTCAAAGATTGGGTGTTTTTAGGCAATACCACTGATGCAACGTATGGTGACAGGCCACAACGGGTGCACTTTCTTGCCATTAATGACCCAACCAATGCTCCGACGCCTGGCACACAAGCTGCAGCCAATGCTTTATCCGATTTTCAAGACATGCCAGGACCTCACGGCAAACTTCAGGCCATTGCAGGCAACCTTGGTACTGCAAACGCAGGCATTTTCTTTGAGCGCGCCGTGTACCGAGCCATTTATGTTGGTTTGCCGGACATCTTTGACTTCTTACCTGCTGAAGGTGCGCGTGGTTTGCTTGCGACTGGCGCCATGGCTCAGTATGGAGACACTGCTTACTACCCTTCAGAAGATGGTTTCTATGCTTTTGATGGTTCCAACTCGGCACCTATTGGCAAAGGTCGCGTTGACACCTTCTTCTACAAAGATTTGCAGTCCAGTTACCTTGACCGCATCAGCAGTGTTGCTGACCCGGCTCGCGGTCTTATTTTCTGGGCTTATCCTGGCGCCGGTTCTTCAAACGGTAACCCAAACCGCCTACTTATTTACAGTCCAGTATTCAACAAGTGGGCTGTGACAGCTGCCAACTCAGTCCAGATTGAGTTTTTGATGCGCGGTGCGACCTTTGGTAAAACGCTTGAGCAGTTGGACACCTTTGGAACCTTAGACGCGCTTCCATTTCCGCTTGACTCCCAAGTTTGGGCTGGCGGTCGTAGTGTACTTGCTGCCTTTGATGTTAATCACAAGTATGGGTATTTTGATGGTGCAAACCTTCCTGCGACGGTGGACTCCACCGACTTCGAGCTTGCTCCTGGCAACCAGGTTACCGTGCACCGCGCGCGCCCGCTGGTTGACCTCAGCACGGCAACCCTTGCAGTCGCGGCTCGCGATAAAATCTCACAGTCAGTTGTCTTTGGTACGGCACAAGCACAAGAACCGAATGGTTCCTGCTCAGTTCCGCGCCCGTACAACCGTGGACGCTACCACCGCGGGCGCATCCAGACACAACTTGGTGATGTGTGGTCGCATATAAGTGGGATTGACCTTGAGGAGTTTGACCTGGAGGGCAGCAGATGAGCGGAAACAATCCAGGTTATTCTGGTGTACCAGAAGTCGGACCAGACGACAAAGAACATCGCCGCAAATTGGCTCGTGCAGTCAATTTGCTCAACCAAGGCAAAATGAATGCTGTCATTGCCAACTTTACGCTTACGCCAAACGCTTCAAGTTCCACGATAACGGACAACAGGATAACGAATAACAGTTTCATTGACTTCATGCCTATAACTGCCAATGCTGCTGCGGCCAAACAAACTTTGTATGTGTCCCAACAAATGGCGTCGAATGCGGCAGTTCAAGGAAATGCAACTGTGCAGCACGCTAATAACTCTCAAGCCGACCGGACCTTTCGACTTCTTATCATAGGGTAAATCATGTTTATTAGTCCTCGCCCCAATGCCATGACAATGTTGCCACAGCGTACAAACTTTGGCAATCCGCAAAACCCCATGAACACAATGCAGGGCAACAGACTTGCTTCGCCTTCGTCAACTGCCCAAACTCAGACGCCTGGCCAAGGCATGAACCCGGTTACCGGCGTTCAGAACTTGAAGAGCATGTATGACATGGGTAATGGCGCAGGTAAGTTGGCTGGTGATGCTTCCAACTTGTATGACCGCTACACAATGGCGTCTGGTGTCAATCCAAACTCGGTTATGGCCGGTAGCGGACCTATGACGGACCAAGGTGCTGCTGCTTCCAACTTTATGAACCCAGGACCTGGTGCTTTTCCTCAAGGTTCAGCAGGCGGCACAGGAACCTCACAATTTCTTAGTCCTGGCGCGCAAAGCTCAAACCTGTTCAGCCCAAGCGCCGGAGCAAGTCCCGCTTTGGACACTGCTTCTAATTCAGGAAACCTGTTGGCTGGCGGCGGCAATGCTGCAAGCTCAGCAGGAACTGGTGCCAATCTTATGGCAGCGCCTGGTGCTGCTTCTGGAACTGCTGCCTCAACCGGCGCCGCTGCTGCGGATGCTGCCGGAACTGGAGCGGCTGGCGCAGGTGCCACTGCTGCAGGAACGGGCGCCGCTGGAGCTGCTGGTGTAGGCGGCTCAGTTGGCGGCGCTGCCGCAGGAACTGCTGCCGCTGAGGGCGCTACGTTAGGTGGTGAAGCCGCTGCTGCTGCAGGCTTAGGTGCAGGCGCTGGAACAGTTGCCGGAACTGGTGCTGCTGCTGCGGGTCTTGGTTCTGCTGCCGCTGCTGCGGGCGGTGAGGCAGCTGCGGGTGGAACTGCTGCTGCTCTAGGTCTTAGCTCAATGCTTGGCCCAGTCGGTGTGGGTGCAGGTGCCATTTACGGCATTGGTAAGCTTGCGAATTGGTGGTAACATGTTGACAGGCGTTCCAGCAGAAAGGGTTCCACTTCTATGGGGTATGGTTTCACCTTTCATTGCAAGTGCCCTTGAGAAAAGTCAACATGATTATAAACTTGAAGATGTCTATGACTGCTTGATAAAAAAGGATATGCAGTTATGGGTTTGGAATAAAGGAGACGAAATAGTGGCTTGCGGAGTAACTACCATTACCTCGTACCCTAACCGCAAAATTTGTGCTATGCCTTTCGTCGGTGGCACCAAGATGCGGGAGTGGATAAAAGCCGAGCCTTTGATAATCGCATGGGCAAAGGCACAAGGTTGCACCCAACTTGAAGGCTATTGCCGACCAGGTTGGAAGAAGGTTCTACCCCACTGGGGCATAGTTTGGAATACCATGCGGAGGAGCATCTAATGGGCGGTTCATCGGGCGGCGGAAACACAACGACCACGACAAAGTCTGACCCATGGTCTGGCCAACAGCCATACCTGGCAGGGTGGGACCAGGGTAATGGCCAATTAACTGGCGGCATCTTTCAGGCTGCGCAAGCCAACTATAACTCAGGGGGCCCACAGTATTACAACGGAAGCACGGTCGCGGACCAGTCACAGGCAACCAAAGACGCTTATGCTGCCACGACAACTGCAGCCAACAGCCCCTTGCAAGGTGATGCCTCAACCCAGGTAGCTAATACGCTTAATGGCAACTACCTTAATGGTAACCCATACCTTGATGCACAGTTCCAAGCTGGCACACGTCAGATTGGGAATACTTACAATGCTCTTGTCGGAGGCCAAACCTCTGGCGCAGAAGCAGGTGGGCGTTACGGTTCAGGCATGCAAGCCTTCCAGAAAAATCAGGCTGACCAGACGTTGGGCGACAACCTCAACAACCTGTACGCCAACACTTACGGCGCCAACTACACAGCAGAGCGTCAAAACCAAGTCAATGCTGTTGGTCAAGCTACCGGAGTTCAAACTCAAGGTCTTGCAAACGCAAACGCCTTGGGCACTGTCGGTTCTGCACAGGATGCTTACAACCAAAGCCTCACAGACGCAAGCGTCAACAAGTGGAATTACAACCAGAACTTACCGAACAACAATCTGGCTCAATACATGGGCCTCATTCAAGGCAATTATGGTGGTTCTGCTTCGACGACAACGCCTCTCAGTGGTCAATCGTTGTTGGGTAACTTGTTAGGAGCCGGTGCTCTTGGTCTTGGCGCTTACGGCGCAACGAAGTAAAGGATGGGTCATGGATTATAGCAACCTCTTCATTCCGAACGCCGACCAACTAACGGCTGACCAACAACAACGGGCACGCACGCAAGGCTGGCTTGGCGCAGCGTCAAACCTGGCCAATATGTCAGCGCCGCATCCTTTGTCACAAGGACCTGCGCCAACTATCCTACAACTTCTGACTGGTGGACTTGGCGGGTATGCAGGCGGTGCAAACAGCGCCGTTCAGAACATGTACAACACACAGAACTTGGCTGCAGAAACCGCCAAGAACGCAAACGCTGTGACAATGTCCAATCTGAACACGCAACGCGCATTGCAGCATTTCTACCCGTCAGCCAAAGGCGACGCAATGACTGCGGCTTTGGCGCCTCAGCCAACTGGTTTACCAGTCGGAGCAGGCGCGCCTAGTGCTGCACCTGTTGGTGTAGGTCCGCAAGCTGTGCCAGTCATTCCTCAGGTCAATGCTTCTGACTTGCAACCTCCTACGCTTGCCAGTTTTTACGGTGGTTCACCTAATGCTCCGACAACTCCCGCTGGTGGCACTCAGATGGTTACACCGTCAACCATTAAGAACCAAGCAGCAGGCGATGCAACTTCTTTTGGGGTTGATGTGCCAACTATGGCACGCACACTTTACAGCCAAGGTTTGGATATGACCTTTGCTGGTCAACCTGGCGGCGATGCTCTGATTAAACAAGCCATTGACATGGACCCAACTGTGCTGCGCAGCAATGCTTATGCGACAAGCCAAGGTCAATTGCCTGGTGAGCTTGCCAAGATTGGAGCGACTGGAGCTCAAGCGCGGCAGACTGAAGGTTATAAAGCCTCTATTACGCCGACAACCCAAACTGTGCTGGTCAACGGCCTTCCAACCGTCGTGAACACGAATAACATGGCAGCAGCGACCGGCACAGTACCTAATTCGATTCTTGTTGATGCCTACAAGTCTGCTCCAGCTGGAACGACACCTAGTGTCTCTGCTGCAGTGCCTGTTGGCGCCACTGACAAGGCCACGGCGCTTGCTAAGTCTGCCGCTGAAAATGTTATGACGACCCAAGATGTGGCCAACAAAGCAAACGATATGCGCATCAACATCCAAAAGATGTTGGACATCATGCACAACATGCAAGGTACTGACCCTAAGACCGGCAAAGCCACAACGGATGGAAGTGTTACAGGCACGGGCGCTCCTTTGTCTGCCAACTTGCGGGCCTGGGGTGAACGCAATGACCTGGTCCCAGGAAACAAGGTCAATGATGCTTATGCAAAACTTGAGGCTCTTGGTTCTGGTACCTTGCTTCCGTCCATTAAGGAATACCTGCAAGGTACTGGTCAGGTGCGTGTGTTTGAAGGTCAGAACCTTGATAAAATGTTCAGTTTTGACCCGAATGTCCCTTTGTCGTCAAACATTGAAAAACTTCAACAAGCTTTACCACAAATCGACCGCATGGAACAAGGCGCTGGTCGTAAGTTGGCTGCTGCATCCACTGCTACCATTCAACCTACTATACCACCGGCTGCGATTGCGACGCTTAAGGCTAATCCTGCACTAGCGCCTCAGTTTGAGCAAAAATATGGTGTACCTGCACAAGGATACTTGGCACAATGAACCCATTCGACCAGTTCGACGCTCAACCGAGCCCTCAGCCTAATCCGTTTGACCAGTTCGACGCTCAGGCACCGGCTCCAACGCAACCGGCGGCACCTGTAGTTCAGGAACCGTCCTTTTTAGACAAGGCAAAAGATGTTCTTCAAAACGCTACGGCGGGTGATTATAAAGCTGGCGGGATGGATGCTTTACGGTTTCTTGTTCATGCTGGGAATGGGCTTTTCGGCGCTAGTGATGAGATTGGTGCAGGCGTGCGTAGTGGCGCCGCTGCACTCAATGCTGCAGTAACTGGCCAACCGGTAGGTCAAGCTTACTCGAACGAGTATGACAGCAGCCTTAAGAATATCCGTCAGGTCTCCAAAGACTTTGAGACTGCACGCGCTGGTGACTCCTGGTATAATCCAACTCAATGGGGACCTGCGTCTGTTGGGCTGATTGCCACTGCGCCTCTTGCGGCTTATGGTGTTGCTGCCAAAGGTGCGCCTTGGTATGCACAGTCACTTGCTGGTGCCCGCGTCGCTGCTCCAATCGGCGGTGTGACTGGCTTTATGTCAGGCGAGGATGGCATAGGCAATCGTTTGAAACTTGGTGCTGAAGATGCTGTGGCTTATGGCAGCATGGCTGCTGCCAGTCCTCCTGCTGTAACTGTTGCAGGCAAAGTAGGAGGCTTGGTGTGGAACGGGGTTTCTTATGTTCCTAAACTTTTAGCCGGTATTGCAGAAGACCATTTGTTTCCAGAACATGCAGCCCTTCGCCAAGTTGGTCAGGTGTTGGGTAATGATGCGGCAGGCGGTATGCCTGTCCAGGATGTCATTGACGCAGTCAAAGCGACGGGCATGTCTCCTGCTGAGGTTGGTGGTTCCAATCTTGAAGCTTATGCTGACAACTTGGCCCAGCAACCAGGTCCTGCCCGCCCGTACATGGCCAATATGCTTGAGCAAAAGGTTGCCAACCAAGCTGAAGCCATTCCCCAAATGGTCAAAGACCAACTTGGTTCAACTGGTGAAGGCACAAATGCTATTGACCTGGCTGCACAGCGCAAGGCAATTGTTCAACCTCTTGCTGAAAAAGCTTTTGCTGATGTGCCTGGTCTTGCAGAAGACCCTCACATCCAACAACTTCTTCAGAACCCTCGTGTCCAATCTGGCCTGCAGACTGGCCTTGAATATGCCCGCAGTGAAGCAGACATGTCTGGTGTACCTTTTACGCCACCTAAGCTTGACACACCCTCGATGCAAATGCTTGACATGGCCAAGCGCGGGCTTGATGCTCAAATTACAGCAGGCACTGATGCTATTACTGGTGCCTTAAGCCCTGATGCGCGTATTGCTCAAGGCCTCAAAACTGCTTTAGTCTCCAAGATGAAAGCGGCAAGTCCTGACTATGCCAATTATCTAAAGACTGCAGCTGACCAGTTCTCACTTCAAGACGCCGCAAAGCTTGGTCGTAGCCTTTGGAACAGCACCAATAAAGAGGAAATGGTTACACGTCTAAGTGGTTTGTCTGACCCAGAAAAAACAATGGCACTTAATGGCGCTGTTCGTGGTCTTGTCGAGCAAATGGAACGCAAACCTGACAACGCAAACATTGCTTTGACCCAATTGCGCAAACCTTACTACCGTGACCTGCTTCGTCCTCTAGTTCCTGAGGATGGGTCCCTGGATAACCTTGTTGAAAACCTAAGCCAACAAGCTCAGGCTTTCCAGCGCAATCAACAATGGCTCAGTCAATCCAAGACTGCCTTACGTGGCCAGTTTGGGGATAAGCCGACTGACTTCTCAGGTATCTTGAAAACTATCCAGGGCAAAATCCTCAACTCTGATACGGTTCGTGACCGTGCGGCGCAGATGATACTTGACCAGAACCCTCAGACCTCAGTTCCTATGTTGCACCGTGCGGCACAGTTTGCACCTAAGCCTCCGACAAACTTTGTCAACAACCCTGCACCAGGACCTGGTGAGCCAATGAACTTCCAACGCTTCCTTGCTCCCTTTTACATGGGTGCACGTACAAGCAATACCAACCAAGGAGAATAGAACATGACCTGGAGCATTGCCAATTACAGCTTAAGCCCTTCAAGCAACACCCTGGTCAACGGTATTAGTGTTGCTGAAGGCTGCGCGCCTTCTGGTATTAATGATGCCATCCGTCAAATCATGGCGGACATTGCAACAATGGTGACGACATCTTCCATCCTGATTGTTGCTGCAGCAGGTACAGCAGACGCCATCACAGCAACGTTTGCCCCTGCTATGGGGGCTTTGACTGACCAAACTGTTTGTGCATTTATTGCGACTGCTGCTAATGCGACGGCAACTCCGACCTTTGCGCCTAATGGTTTGGCTGCTCACACTATCACAAAGAAAGGTGGTGTTCCACTTGTTCCTGGTGATATTCCAGGCGCTTTGGCTGTTTGTTTTGCGGAATACAATACTGCCAATACACGGTGGGAGCTTATCAATCCTGCTTCGACGACTGACCCTTGGGTTGGCGTGAGCGGTACTGCAGACGCTTTGACTGCGACCTATGCACCTGCTTTCACAGCTTTGTTTGACGGCATGATGCTTTCATTCCGTGCAGCAAGCGCCAATGCAACGACAACGCCAACTTTTGCACCTAATGGTTTAACTGCTCGTACCATTACCAAGTTAGGCGGCACAGCACTTGCTGCTGGTGATATTGCAGGGTCTGGTCACGAATGTATGGTCGTTTATAACCTGGCCAATACGCGGTGGGAACTTCTTAATCCGGCACTTCATTTGAAGTCTGTAACACAAACTGCGGGTGACAGTTCGACAAATATTGCAACAACGGCTTTTGTTAATGGTACTGCTTTAACCCTTGCGAATAACACAACTGCTGTAACACAAGCCGCATGGAATGCTTCTACTAAAGTTGCCACTACTGCATACGCTGACACACAGGACAGTTATGTTTCAGCGCAAAGTATTGGTGGGGGTAACCAAACTGTCCAAGATGTAACTGCAAGTCGTGCCTTAAATACAACCTACACAAACTCGACAGGCAGGGCAATTGTTGTTTACTGTTCAGTCAGTGCAACAACCAACCCTGACTTTTCTTGTATCATTGGTGGAACAACTGTGCTTGATGGCGCAGAAACTTCTCTTGGCAGAACTGGGTTTACATTTATTGTGCCTTTAGGAGCTACATATCAGTTTTTCCGCAATGCTGGAAGTTCAACCTTAACTCGTTGGGTGGAGATACGCTAATGAAACACTTTAGAAACACAACTACAAATGAAGTTTTTGGCTATGATGAAACACAGCAAGAACTTGTTGATGCTGCTATTTCTGCTGGGTGGGTAGATGTCACAGGCCAGTGGCCGCCTGCCCCTACTTTAGAGGAGCGTAATGTGGTTGTTTTAGAGGAGATTGTACAGCTCGAAGTCAAATCATTATTGTCACGGCCACTGCGCGAGCTACTACTCAAAGATACCACAGCACCTGGGTATGCAAAGGTGAAAGCTCTTGACGACCAGATTGCGACACTTAGGGCAACTATGCAAAAGGTATGACTGATGGGCAAGGTACTGGAGTTCTTTGCAGACACAGATGGTCGAATGTCAATGTCCAGGTTGCTTTGCTTCCTGTCATTCATTCCGGCTTCTGTGGCCTTAGTTCGCATCAACTCGGCTGAGGCGCTTGGTTGGTACGTCGGAGCCTATGTCGCCGGGTATGTTGGCGGTAAGTTTGGAGAGAGGAGAGACAATGCTGTGGGTGATAAGTAACTGGAAGGTGATACTGGCTGTTGTTTGCACAGCAGTCCTTGGTTACCTTCTCCATGCTGTTGATGTTGCCCGTCTGGAGGCTAAGCAACGCGCGGCCATTACAGACCAAGTCGCCACTGACACAAAGTCCTGCAACGAAGCCAAGAAAATCACGGAGGATGTATCCAATGATTATCGCCAAAAAAGTGAAACTCTCGCTACTCAGCTTGCTGATGCTGTCAGCTTGCGCAAGTCCCAGTGTGTCATCGTGTCAACTACCGGCTCTTCCTGCCGAAATAATGGCACCGCCCAAACAGGAAAGCCTACTAGCCAAGATGGAGTCACTGCTACCGCCCTCCTCAACCTTGCCGCAGAAGGCGAAGGCTACAGGCTCCAACTAAGCGCTTGCCAGGACTTTATCACGAAGACCTGGAACCTCAACAACCAAGGAGAGAACCAATGACACAAGCTTTTTTACTGCTAGGCATTATTGCCTTGTTTGTTTTCATGTACCATTACGAGCGGAACGGTAATCCATGGAACTCAGGCGACTTCATTGCGCGCATTCTCTGGGGCTTGACTTTTGGTGCAGGTTACGGTGTTTTATCCTTCCATAGTTTTCACCTTGGTCTTTATATCTGGTTATGCGTTGCCGGATTCCTTGAGTTGCTTATCCCTCATGGGTTTGCAATGAACATGGGGCGCTGGGCACAACCTTGGTCATTGATGCCTGCCATTAAGGTTCTTACCTGGAAGGGTAAAGACATCATGGTGCCTAAGTGCTGGCCTGCAATCTTCTTGCCTCAGTTCGACCAGGCAGGTTGGGATGCTTTACCTATGTGGAAGCGTACAGCCTTGGATTTCGGCGGCATGGGTTTAGTCGGCCTTTACCGCGGTATCTTGGGCTTTGTTCCTGCAGTTTTGTTTGGACTGTCGTGGCATGGTGCTGCACTAGGCGTCTTGGTAACGATGCTAGGTCAACCCATCAGCTACTTTGTTGGCAAGTACACACCATGGACGATATGGACAAATGCGGCTTACTCCTCCCAGTGGGGTGAGTTCTATGTTCCTATTGCCTGGGCTTTGGCTTTGTTTGTTTCTCTAGTGTAACGTGAGGGCGGTATGGAAGACGGTGTATTGCGACCCCTCATTGAGGTCGGTGGAGCGGTAGTCATGGGCGTCACTGGTTGGTTTGTTAAAGGGCATAACGCTCGCATCACTAAAATTGAAACGGATGCGGCAACGACAACAGCCAACTTGAATGCCGAAGACATGCGCCACCGAGCAGACCTTTCAGCTTTTCAGCTTGACGCTGAGCGCCGGTTTGCCAAAGAAGAAGCTGTCAATAACAGCTTGGGACGTGTACACGACCGCATGGATGATATTGGTAAAGACATCAAAACAATCCTCACCAAACTAGGAGACAGCCATGGGCGATAACCGTAAAGCTTTCCGTGATATGATTGCTATGAGTGAACTTGGTGCCGCGCTTATTGCCGCATCAGACAATGGTTACAATGTGCTTGTTGGCTCAACGCCTAAACATCCCATCTTGTTTTCGGATTACTCAAAGCACCCAGACATTCTGAACCGTCCTCTCGACTCAACAGCAGCAGGTAGGTACCAAATAGTCCATGGCACTTACCTGTCCTTGTGCAAGATGCTCGGGTCTTATGATTTCTATCCAGAGGACCAGGATGATATGTGCGATAAGTTGGTGTGCCAACGAAAGGCACAGGCTGACGTCGACGCCGGTAATTTGAATGAAGCAATCCTGAAGTGCAGCAATGAGTGGGCCAGTCTACCTGGTGGTAACTCAGGCCAGCATCAGAACTCGTTTAGCGACCTGAGGTCCTGGTACCTTGCTGCTGGTGGGACTTTGGCTGCCGCTTAAAGAGGTTGGGAAGCCGTGCTTTCTCTCCTATGGCTTCCCAACACAACTTTGCCAGTACCTTCGACCAGTGCGGCGGCTTCCAGTGGATTTGCCTCAGCCCATTCTTTAAGAGCATGGTCGAAACAAGCAAGTCTCGACAAATGGTGGAGGATAATTCTCCCATAATCATAACGCCGTTCACGGGCCAAGATGTCGTGCTGGACGCTGGCTGTGATATTGTCAATGAGTTCATCAATGATTTTGGTGTTTGACATTTTAGTCCTCTGGGCTTCATTGTTGTGCGTTCAAACCAGGTTACTTCACAACCACTGGTTATTGTGCCGCCAAGTACCACAAGCTCCCAGTCTATTTCTGGGTCAAACTCTGACCGAAACTGCCCCATAAAAGCCTCCAAAACACTGTGAAACTAATCCGCTGGTTTACTTTCGTCTCCTTACCCTTATAACCCTAGGGCCCAGGGTCTTAAAGCTGCGTACGGGTCGTTTATTGAGGCTTTTACAGGTCATTTTCAGCCAAATTGGCCTCCGTAATAGAGCCGAATGTCCAAGGTTCCAAGCATCAGGTCCGCATGCTCCTTAAAGGTCGTGTCTGCTAAAGCAACCAGACCTCTGGCTGAGATACCAGACCCAAGTTTGACAGGAACCTTGATAAAGGCAAATTGAGTAACCAACTTCTTTGCCAAGGCATAAGTGGCCACTGATGGCCCGCCTATAATAACGCCATTTGGAAACTTACGCGCTGCCAAGTCCATTGTCAAATCATCCCGGCTGATGCACATAACTGTGCGGCCTTTCAAAGCAGGCAAAAGGTCATAAGTCTTACGACCGGCAAATAGTAGTTCGCCATCAAACAATGTAAGCAACCTGAAAACTGCTTTGTCTTCTCTGCCGCTCCATGCCATATCATCTTCTTCATCTCGCGCCAAGAAACCATCTGCACTTTGCACCAATACCATTTTCATATGTCAAGTCCTTCACAAGCAATGCCAACTTCAGTCAAGATGCTTTGCGCCATAAGTTGCTGAGCCGTCCATGAAGAGTTCTCTTCTTGCAAGTTGACGGTAGGACAAACGACTCGGCCGACAAAGCCTGCCCGAACAATCCTGTTGGCACACGCAGCACAAGGTGGACATGGGTAAACATAAAGCGTGCACATTGCATCGGCACCAGTCCAAAGCTTGGTTGCCTGCTCAATGGCATTATCCTCGGCATGCAGCATTAGTGCCAACTTGGTTGGCTTGTCAAACAGTCTCTCAGGTGTATCCTCAACACCTCGCGCAAAACCATTGAACCCAACAGCCATAACCCGATTTTCCTGGTTGACTACGACGGCGCCAACTTGCTTGTCTGGGTCCTTAGACCAGTTGGCCACCATAGCGGCCATTTCCATAAAGCGCATATCCCACTTATTCATGTCTACACCAAAAGTTCAAGGTTCATTTTTTCGAGCGGTTGGTATCCAAAAATGTTTACATCTGATGGGTGAAAATGCCTTACAGTTGCAAAAGCTCGCATAGTTGTACACGGGTAAATGAACTGCTCAAGACCAGCTCCCATTCTGTGCACACGCGTTGTATACTCTGCGGCAATCGTAAAATGAGGCTCATAAATGTGAGTGTCGCCCAGCATCATAATTATCTCGCCAGGTTCCAACTCTGTTTCCTTGGCCATAAGCATGTTCCAAACATGGGCCACCAAGACATCAGAAGGAAGACCAACCATTGTGTCGACCGACCTCTGGTACCAAATCATGTCAAGTTTGCCTTCACGTACATACCACTGGTAAAGAATATGACAGCATGGCAAACTCAATTGCTTCAGTCTGTCAGGACGCCAGCCTGAGATAATGTGCCGTCGACCGTAAGGGTCTTGGCGGATGCTCTCAATAACTTCGTCAAGTTGGTTGACACCATTAAAGTCGAGCCAGGCATTGCCATAGTCAACCTCAATGGTGCCATCCGGTTTAGCCCACTTATCCCAATAGTTGCAACCCATGTCCTTAAAATCCTGGACAGTCTTTGGGCCTTTAAGCATTGCAGCCAACTCGCCAATTACTCCCTTAGGATACATGCGACGACCGCAAAGAATAGGCAAGTCGCCAGTAGGGGTCGTGACCCGCAACTGACGTCCAAAGACCGACTTGGTCACTGCATTCCTAGTCTGGCGCATAGTGCCATTCATCAGGATGTCATCAACCAAAGCCGCATAGTCATGTTCGTACTGGGACAATTTGCTCATTTCTTTTTCTCCGACGTGCACAGGTCCTCAGCAAGTTTGGCATACCCGCCAATGTCATGCCAGTTGTCTGCATAGTTTGGGTCGCCGTTAAGGATGCGAGCAACTTTGTGCTGTATCATCTCAAGACTTTCTTTTTGCGCAAAAGTAAGCCGCTTCCAGCCTGGTGTTATCATCATAACCATTTTAAGCTCTTGCGAGATTTCGGAATGGTCAACAAAGGCACCGTAACGCTTACCTCGTTCGGCCAAAGTCTTTTCAACTGACATTACAGACCTCCCAAGTCAAGTTCATACTGCTCAATAATGCTGCCAATATCAGGAGAAACCCAATCCTTAGGTTTGACAACGTCATAAGACGAACCTCGCTTGCTTTCCTCTGGTCGCTTGGCACGGACCTTGGACATATTGGCTCGCTGGACTTCGTCCCATGCCGCCTGGAATGGCAGGCCCATCAAATAGGCTGTACCAATGGCAACATAAACAATGTCAACCAAGCCGTCAAGAACCTCAGGCAAGTCTTGGCTTATCGTACCTTCAACAATCTCGTCCAGCTCCTCCTTGAGAAACTTAAGGCGGAACTCCATAAGAGAAGGAGGTAGAAACCCTGGCTTAGCCAGGGGTTCCAACTTGAACTTCTCATGGAATGCTGTGACGTCTTCAATCAAACTTTTAGGTTGAGTTTCCATGACAAGGGTCCTCTTACTTCTTGGCTTCTTTGGCGGCAGGTGGGTTCAGACCCTTCTTTTTCATATCATTGCGATACCAAGAAACATACCAACGCTTGTCGTCGCCTAGGTCGTACTTAGCCTTGACCTTTGCAAAAATTTGGTCGTCGGTAAGGGTTCCAGCGGCAATCAAGTCACGCAACATGCTTGAAGCAGTTTCTTTGCGTTCCTTTGGCGCCTTGGTTTCTTTGGCAGTCTTAGGCGCTGTCTTTTTTTCGGTCTTTGCCTTGGCAGCAGGTTTCTTTTCTGCTTTGGCTTTCGGCGCTGTCTTTTTTTCGGTCTTTGCCTTTGGCGCAGACTTCTTTTCAACAGGCTTTGCGGTCGTATCGATTTCTTCGGCCATTTCACTCTCCTTGTTTAGCGCCTGCCTCAGAAAATCTTTGGCTTCTGGCGTTGCTTTCAGTACTCCAGCAGATAGGTACTCAAGAACCAAGGCCGCTGCTTTCGGCACTGGGCACCATGGCAACTGTTTCCAGTCACCCTCAAACTCGCGCGACGGCAGAGACTGGACTTCCAGCTTATCGCCGACGAGAATTGGAATGAAAAATATAAAGCCAGGGACATGGTTTGTCTCAATGGCAATGTTGTGGTGAAAGTCAGCATGCACTTTAAACCGCATCGTCCGACCAACTGGCAGGATGATAGGCTGCGCAGTCTGTTCTTTCTTTGGTGCTTTGGAAATTGCTTCTTGTCTTAAAGCGTCCTTGCTCCAGTCCTCATCAAGAGGGAACCCGGAGCGGAACTCATCATATATGGCCTTGGTGTGATACATGGTGCAGTCAGGAAAGGCCATGCTCATCCAGTCGCGCCGCAGGATTTCCATTGTCTTAATACCTTTGGCAGACTGGTAAACAACGGAAACATAACTGCCATTCATCGCAAAGACAACGGCAGGAAAACCTTTGGAGCGGTTTGGCGTTTCTTTTTCGCTAAAGTTAAGGCGAAAAGGTTGCCCTAAGAACAGGTCGGTAGACATTTGATGAACCTCAGCAAGGTTGACTTGATGTGATGATTATATACACATCACAGACCACTTGTAAACGGCTATTTTCATCTTTTTTGAGCCAAAGCCTTAAGACCAGCAAAAAGCGACCTTTGGGTGGTATCCTTAGCCTTAAGCGACTGCATCTTGATATGGTCGACAGTTCCCTTAGCTATTTGATGGTAGACAAAGACACGTTTGTGTGTGTTGCCAGACCTTAAAACGCGACGATTGAACTGGTCATAGATTTCAAAGTTCCAAGTCAGACTGTGCCAGCAGACATGGTGCCCAGCTTGCTGCAGGTTCAATGACCTGGCCATGGACTGCGGTTGGCCAAACAGATAAGGCAATCGACCGGCGTTCCAAAGTTTGCATAGGTCTTGGCGCCGTTTGAGCGGCACACCTGAGCCAATGTAAGGTAAGTCCTTGCCGAAACGTTTCTGCAAACGCGCAAGGTCATGCTCGTAGTCATAAGCCACTAAAAGCGGCTGGCCTTGCAACTCATTGACCAGGTTCTCAAGGTCATCCACCTTTGCTTGATGGATGTCTACCCATTGCCGTTTGTATTTCGGTTGGTCTCCATCAAGGTCCTTAGGCGGCGCTGGCAGATACAATCCACCATTCGCAATCTGAGAACACTTGCCTGAGGCCACAGCGGATGTTGTCGCGGTAATCATTTTCTTTTTAATCTCGACAATGAGATTTTCTTCCATGGCCCAGTACTTTTCATAGGCCTCATCTGGCAATGTCAGAACACGGTTGACAGGTACAAACTCAGGAAGGGTCAGATAGTCTTCAGCTTTCATTGCCATCATCATAGGCGAAATGGCTTTGTATATCTCTGCCTCTTTGCCTGGTTGGATTACCCAACTGAACATGTCATTAGGGTTGGGTTGATGGAAATACTTGGTGCGGTAATGCGTAATGTAAGGTCCAAGGCAAGTACCTTGGTCCAACACGTAGCATTGACCGAAGAGGTCAAGCAGTCCGTTAGCAGAAGGTGAACCGGTCAGACCCCACTTCCAACCAAAGTGTGGAATAGCGTGCTTAAGCGCTTTGTAGCGGTTGGTATTGATGTGTTTGTACAAGCTGAGCTCGTCATACACAATGACATCAAAGTCCATCTTTTTCAGACGAGCCAAATCAATATCAATGCGGACTTTGCCTTTGGCTGTTTTAGTCTTGGTGTAATTGAGCAACCACTCAAGACCTTCCGGGTTCATGATGTATATTTGATGGTCTTCCCAAAGCCGCTGTTCCTTCTTTGGACCCCAAAGCACTGTCATGTCAAAATGGTTGAAGTCAAGCCACTTATCTTTCTCAGCAACCCAGACGTCTGTGCAGGACAGTGGCGTAGGCGCAAGGACCAGTGCTTTGCTTATAAGTTTTTTATCAAACAGGATTTTAAGCGCTGCCAACGTCTCAGACGTTTTTCCGAGTCCTGGGTCTTGCAGCAACCCGGCGCTTCTGTGTTCCAACAGCCACTTGACGGCTTTTTTGTTGTAAGGTCTTGGTGGCCATGATTGTGGCACGACTGCGGGCAAGTCTGGCACGTGGAAGGAGAGAGGCGATTGCTGTCTTGGCGCTTTCGTGGACTTCGACATCAAAACCCCATGCTCTGATGCGTTTGTGGATTTCTTTCTGGTACTCATCTGGTTCCTCTCCTTCTTTCTTGAACTCAATAAAAAGAGGCGGCCAAACCAGGTACAACTGGTCAGGCCAACCTCGTTTCTTATTCTTTATGCGCTCAATACCACGCTCGTCGGCCCATTTGTTGGTATCCGTCTCATGTGCGGTCTCAAGGTACTTCATGCACGCAAGCCTGCATGCAAGTTCTCTTTGTTGTTCATGGTTGCAAAGATGTCCATAGCATGTTGTGCCTGTGTCTTTGCATCATCAAGTGCATTGTGGGCAATCGTGCCCTTTTTATCTATCTTGATGTGCGGAGCCAGGTTCTTAAGCGTGCGATAGCAGCGGTTGTTCCAAAAAGACCAACCAGGCTCAGCTCCAGTAGCGCCATAACAGGCAGCAAGCAGAGCGTTGTCAAAGTCAGAACCATTACCCCAAACCCGCACAGTACCTTTACCAAACCTGCACAGAAACAGGTTGAACCTTTCAAGAGCCGCTGCAATAGAGATTGCATCATCGCTTTCTGCTTCCTGAAGCACCTTGCGCGCTTCCTTTGACTGGCTGTTCCACCACTTCATAGTGGACTCCTGGGTTGTCAGACCGACGGCCTGGCATGACTTCAGGTTCACAACGTCATACATCTCGGCGCCCAGACGGTTGGTCTTAGGGCAAAAAGCAACCGCGCCAATGGACAGGATAGCGCAACCAGGGCGCATGCCAGTCGTCTCAAGGTCTACCATTACATCACACATCATATTCTCCTTTGTTAAAACTTACAGGGACCGCCAAGCTCTGCGCGCCAGTGGCACCAACGACATTTGTCATTAGGTCTCGGTGCAAAGTTCTTATCGACCATCATACCCTTGACCTTACCTTCCCACTTCTTTTGCAGAGCAGGCAACTGGTCTCTGGTATATTCCACCTTGCGCTCTTCACCTTGGTCTAGGTACCAAAAGCGCGCACGGGCTTTTTGAGCCTCAGGATATTTCAGGAACCCGCCAATGATATAAAGCTCAAGCTGCTCCATTTGCTCAGGTCGTATCTTACCTGTCTTATGGTCGACAATGTCAATGAGCTTTTCTTTGGGTATGTAGACATGCGTGTCAACAACAATACGCAGCCAAGCCTCAGGCGAGAACCAACCATCAGGCATAGGAAGCGGGTTCCACTTGCTGTCAAAAGCCCATTGTGTTTCTACAAGCGCCTTCAGTTTCCTGAAAAGCTTGAACTCATCAGGGAACAGTTTAAGCGACTCAGGCAGCTTAGCAGGACTGTTGCCTAGGACGTAATCCGCAGCCTCTTTATGGACCGCAGACCCACGAGCCAACACAGGACTTTCAGGTTCTTTCATCTTAAGCAGGTGTTTCAACTTTGCTTTAAGAGGGCAAAGAAGATAGTCGCTCAAGCGTGAATAAGACCAAGCTGTGAACTGATAGACTTGTTTTTTCTTTATAGGCATTTAGGTTTCCTTTGTGCTAAGCGTTTGATTGTCTTCCAGGTAGTTAGTAAGAAACTGTGTAACTTAATTTGCCAAACACGCCATTGCAAAAGTCTTTTATGCGCTGCAGTGCTGATAAACCAATTCCACTGGTATGACGAGTCACCAACTTGGCCACATTGAATATGTAAGTGCCAGTAAGTGTACATAGCATGCCAATGCGTGTAGTCAAATTCGTCCATTATTTAGGTCGCTTGGTTGCAGTTCGTTGTTTATCAAGCCACTCTCTTTGCTCAGCATCCTTAAATGATTTCAAAGCGCCCCAGCTTTTGCCAGTAGCTCCATCAGATAACATAGGCACATCAAACTCAACTGAAGCCATTACATCTTTAAGGATTTCCATTTCCTCTTCCATGGCGCCTGGTTCAGCACTGATGCTGATTTCATCGTGGACTGTAACAAGAAAACGTCCGTTCTTTTTAACGTCGTCATAACGGATGATTGCTTCCTTGGTGCAGTCGGCAGAGGAACCTTGAATGAGATAGTTAAATAGCTTATATTCAAAGGTGCACACACGACCACGAGACTCAATAAATTTAGGAGGTTCAACAAGGTACTGTCTGCCGCCCCAGGTTGTCATAGGTAGGTTTGCCTGGCCTCTGGCTTTCAAGTCGTCTTGCAATTCCTTAAGGCCAGGGAAGACGGCGAGATAGGCATTCTTGAGACGTTGCGCTGTCTTGACGTCGACATCCATTCTCTCAGCCAAGGCACCAAGACCCATGCCATAAAGAATGCCAAAGCCGATTGTCTTCATCTTGGTACGCCAGCGCTTCAGTTCTTTTTCATCAGGAACCATAATGCCAAGCAGTTCGGTAACCAGTTTAGCAGCAAAAAGATGAATGTCTAGGTCCGGCGTCTCATTGTATTTGTCCAATAGTAGACCATCCTCGAAATGGCCAAGAACACGAAGCTCTTGCTGGGAATAATCTCGCTTACCCCACCGGTGGCCTTTGTCTGGTAGCAAACACATGCGCACATTAGGTAGTTGAGGCAAGCCAATAAACGTTGGAAGCTCATACCCGCTGCCCTCTTCCACTTCCTTAGGGGCGTTCATAAACCGTGAGGCTGACAAGCGTCCTGTGCGAGCGCCATCAGAGAACTTCTTGGACCCTGGTTGGCGTACCTGGTTCCAACTTGGATGCACTGTGCCGCCTGTCCTGGTTGCTTCCTCGAGCCATGGTCCGATAAAGGTTGAGGCTGAGGTGCCAAGTTTTGAGCGGTATTGCAAAACCTGCAAGACACGAGGGTCTGAGACAGCGCCCAGCAAGCTTTCTTTGTCTGCGCTGATTTGGCCCTTAGGCGTCAACAGGAACTTGTCCTCGTCTGCCTTACCTGACTTAATAAGAGCCTGGACCAACTCTGCATCGCTGTCAACATTTAGGTCTTTGGTTTTGAGAACCCTTTGCAACCATTTGTCGCAAGTCTGAAAAGCAGTTGCCGAAGATTTCCAAGCGGTCTCAAGGAAGCCAACGTCTGCTCGGATACCTGGGCCCTCGTTTCGAAGCAGAATAGGGAGCAAGCGTCGTTCGCGGTCATAAGCCGTTCCCATTCCTCTGGCGATGATGGACGTATAGAGCTTTTTGAATAGTTTGAGAGTTCGTATAGTGTCGCCATTGGCATACGCTCCTACAATATCGCCGGGCACCTTGCATATCAGGTGGCCTACTTTCTTGGCATTTTTTGGAATGAACTTGTTTTCAATGAGCCAATCACGGATAGCATCACGTTCCTCTGGCTTCATATTAAGTAGCTGCTCAGCTACCGGTTTCAAACCTAAGTCGCCGTATGGGTCATTCATAAAAATGAGGAACATGGTATCATGCAGCAGTTCCCACCGCGGCATAGGTAGGTCCATGTGTACCTGAGCAACATCTAGGTCAAACTTGGCATTATGGCAAAGGATAGGGCGCCCAGACGACCAGCATTCCTGCAAAGCTTTCCTTGCCTGTGCTTTGGTGCAGTTATTACCTGACGGATGTCCCCAAGCCCAATACTTTGAGTTGCGGTCACCTGGACGAATGATAGACACGCCAACAGGAACTGGCGGGTGCCGAGGGTGGCCATCAATGGCTTCAGTTTCAAAATCGATGGTTTCAACCTCTGGCGCTTTCATATCAACCTGCCAATACTTCGTATGCGTCAACAAGAGCAGCTGCCACAACTGCTGCGGATTTCATTTCGCGGTCTTCTGGCTTCAGTGATGTACTGTCAATTTCCTTGAGCAGTTTAGACGTCTGTGTGTGTATCACTACCAACTTTGCCGCTTTTTCGTTTCTTTGGTCCACGCTTAACATGTGATTTCCTTATATTGTCTAGAGCTTTTTTGGAGGTAAGCCGGTTAATTCGGCTTTGGATGCGGGTGAGGAACTGAATGCGTGCTGCGCCTCGCTGTTCAGCCTCCAGCAACTTCTCACACAGGTCTAACTCTGCGAGCATTAAAGCCCGGTTGAGTCCTTCCCATGTGCGAAGTTGCTTAGAGACGTCCACCATCAGTACTTACGAGCCTTGGATGCAGCGCTTGGCTTCTTGCCTTTAACAGGTGCTTTGGCCTTGGATGCAATCTTAGGTTCGTTTTTCGGATAAGGGAAGGCAATCGTTTCCTTCGCTTCGTCCGAGCGACGAATGGCAGCGCTTTGAATAACATCACCTAGGAACCCGGCAAAGGAGAAATTCAAAACGAACTGGTTGTTGGCGTCAGGCACAAGCTTGATGCGAGTGACAACGCCTTCGGTAGGACGAGACTTACCTGCCGTCCACACGCCATCCTTGAGCTGCTTGACATAGACAAGGAACTGTTTGTTGACGGAGGTCACAGGTATCATCAGGTAACCCACTTCCTGGGTCAACAGTTCTTCTTCACTTGTGAACTGTTTGAACTTACCTTTAGCATCAACATTGCCAGCAGGAATAAGCGCCAGGCGGTAAGTGTTCTTGCAAGCCTTGCCTTGACCTTCATCGGCAGAACCGAAGACGTTCATAGGGCAAGTTGCGCAACGGTCGCTATGCTTTTCTTCTGGTGCCACATTATCATGTGGTGTCATAGACTGAGCATCACGGCCGAAGGCATAGCAATCCGGGCTGGCAGGATTGCCAGGGTCGAACTTGCCTGCATAATGAGTGTTGGCAAATACCCCGTCTAGAATGACGACATAAATCTCATTCCCAGGCAGCGGCTTCCCGTCGAATGAGAAGACGCCAGACTTCAAGCTAAAGAACTTGTTGCCGGTCTGGAGCGTGCGAGCCTGTGCATCGGCAATCTTCGCGCGATTGGAAAGCTCTTCGTCCCAGGTGGCAACCGCTGTACCAGGTTTCTTAGCCATTGTTTAGCCCTCCAGTTTAGCCGACAACTTTTCAATCTTGGCGTCAACTTTTTCGATTGACTTTGCAAGCTTGTCGTTTGTCTTGGCGAGTTTAGCAACTTCCTTTGTCAAGCCAGTGCGTTCAGTGTTGAGCGCCTTGATTTGAGCCTTCAGTTCTTTTTGGTCGATAGCCATTTTTCTCTCCTAGATTTTACGGAATAGACGGAAGTCTACTACCTGTGTTACAACTGCGTCGCTCTTGCCAATGTAGGCAATTTCGCCGTGCACCAGTTCGCCGTCTCTGTCAAGAACAGGAGACGAAAACCGATGGCTAACAACAACCGGGCCGCGGCACCGGATATTGTATTTCTTTTCACCGAAGTTATTCAAAGTAAGCTGTGTGCCAACTTCAAAGTCGGTGCGATTACGAAGCAGATTGCCGAGTGAAGCAAGTTGAACTTCAACTGAAGGCGCAGTGTCTTGGGTTGGTTCTGCTTTTTCCGCATTCTTTGGTTCCGCTTGGCAGCTTGTAGCAATGGCTTCCAGCAGTTCACCTAGGTTTAATTCACGCATTGGTCTCTCCTTCGGTTTGAGGTTCTTCAACAGCAGCTTGACCAGCAACACCAAGCGTGTTTGTATTGGTTACAGCGATGGCGTTGTTAAGCGCCGCAACACGGTCAGCTTCACGCTGCTGTGCTGCCTGACGGGCTTGTGCTGCCAGTTTCTCTACTGTAAAGCCAAAGGCCTCATCGTAAGAAATTGTTTGAGGGAAACTTTCCAGACCCTCAACTGAGACGAGAAGCACCTCGCCTCGTTTGATTAAAACTTCCATTTTGTTGCTCCTTTGTTTCTCAATTGGCCCGTGTCGGCGACACCAGCGAACTCCCTCACTCTTCTTCTTATGCTTTATTCGTGCTCCACACCTAGGACATGTTCCCATGGCCAGCCTCCTAAAGCGACGCCCAGCAATTGCCTTCGACCTCACAACCCCACGGCTTTTACTGTTTGTCGCGCTTTGCGCTTTAGCGCGCCTAGACGAACGCATGTGAGTCTAGGCCCTGCTCCTCCTGTGGAGTTTGGTCACCAGGTTAGAGCAAAACTTGTTGAACTTTATTCCTTGGTTTGGTCAGTGTTGTGGCTGATGCCTAGCTTTGCAATGGCAAGATTATCAATTTCACCGGCAGAGTAAGCATCCAAGGTATTTTTCTTAATGTCTTCGCGGCGTTTACGCAGTTCACCTTTCTTAATAAGGTCAATCGCAGCGGCTTCCATTGTCTTCAATGTTTCATGCGTCGTTACTGGAACCTTAGATACAACCCAACCAACCTGCGTGGTAGAGTCAAAGTCAACATCCGCATCAACTGCCGTTATTTTAACTGTGGTTAAACCCCAACGAGTGGTGCTTTCAACAACTGCTATGTCGCCAACAACCAAGTCAGCATCAGTTGTTTTGAAAGTGGTTGGAGTTGTGTTGTTTTCATACTGACCTAAGACAGCACGAATGTTTGGATTGATAAGTATCACAGCTGTAGAGTAGTTCATCGTAGTCTCCTTTGTTAAATGTTAAATTTTACCGAGCGACACAACCTTGCAGCGAAACACCTCAACACCTGGCACATCATGCCCTGCTTCGATAATTTCGTTGATGGCACCTTCAGACAAACGACGCTGAAGCAAGTCAGGGCGCTTGACTTTAAGAATGTACTTATAGACCTTGTCCCAGTCCTTGGCTTGGAGAATTTCCTTCACGTCAATCTTGACGCGAGCTAACCGACCGGCAACACCAGTGGCTTTGGACTTAGGCAAGTTGTCAATGATGTGTTTACGTAAAGCAACCTGTCTGGTCTCAATGGCCTCAGCCTTTTTGATAATGGCTTTACGCTCTTGGTCTAGCTTCCAAAGAAGGTCGGCACACGTGCCCATTTCCTTCGGAAATACTTCCGGCTTGGTTTCCTTAGACATGATTTTTTCCCTCAGCAAGTTGTCGTGATTTAAGTTGTAACTCACAAATGTGCACTTGTAAACGATTATTTTCAGCTATAAATGCTTATTTTTCCGCGACCGCAGCACTTTCTGCATGGTAGGTAAATAGGGGCAAAACCGGCAGACCCGGCGGGGCGCTTTCCAGAGCCATTGCAGTTAGGACATACCTGTTTCAATGCAGTCTTCTTACCAGGTGAAACGCCTGTAATGAGGCGTTGGTATGCCGTTTGAACTGCAAGGAATTTCTCATGGCTTCCACCTTGCATGTCAGGATGAAGCACCTTGGCTTTGTGGAGATATGCAGTCTTGAGGTCTTGCTTGGTCGGATTTGCTTTGACAATACCCAGCAATAAGAGGTCTTTTTCCTTACTCATTTCTTCACCATCGGTTTCACAGTCGCTTCAAAGTTTTTGTTAGGGTCACGTGAGGTCATAGATGAAACAACCTCGAACCTGTTTCCAGACCGGTCAATGATAATGTCGCCAGCCTGCGGAAATGGACGCATCCAGCCTTCAATGTACATAGACCCGTCGGTGTAAAGATGATAGACGGTAATCCAAAGCCGGTCGTCTTCGCGCATGTCAACTGTTTTACGCATCAGTATTTCTTTCTTCTGGCTTTGGGTTGAGGTTGTGTCTCGTCTTGTGTCATACCAGACTGAAGCTGGTTGACATAGCGCGTCACTGCTGCGAGGTCTGAGGTAAGCCACTTGGTTTGGCCTCGAAGGATATAATAACGGTCGGCGCTAAGCCCAGCTCTGACAACTTTTCCATCCAGAACTTGCGGCACTCCGGCTCTTCGCAGTTCTCGTCCCAGTCCATTTGCAGTTGTTCCAGTCCGCCCCGTTGGGTCATAAATAGAAAGGAGTTGTTTGTTCGTGAACAAATCTCCAAGAACAGCGCTTTCGCCCACTCGGAGTACCGTGTCCGGGTCAGAGATAAGTTTAGCAACAAATGCACCGAGGTCAGACTTGACATCGCTTACCATCCTGTCTTTGGCTGAGGTGTGGAAGGCTCTGGCTGCCGGGTTGAAGTCTCCTGTGTCATAGTCGAGCAGGTATTGGAAGACAGTTCTGTATCCTTCTCCTGACTCAAGCCACAAATCATACTCAGTGTAAAAGTCGTCAAGCAACGGTGGCACTCGAACTTCATGGATGAAGTATCGTCTGTCGTCGTCTTCAAGGAACACAGCGTCAGGTTGGTTGGAAGTGAAATAATAGTTGAGCACATCGGGCACCTCGTATGAAGGTACGTATTTCTGATTGATGCGCATGGTTTTTTGAGTAATAAGTTTTTTAAGAATGTCCGCGTCTTCACGTTTGTTAGAACCAGTGACATCGTCGGCGAGGACGAACTGCTTGCACTCTGCCCACTCGTTGAACCCTGAGTGCAAGTCTCGCTGGTTAAGCTCTGTGAAGTTCTTTCCATAAATCCCCTGCATTGTATAGGCCAGCAATGACTTACCGGTGCCGTGCTTGATGCCATGAATGACGACAGAGCTGTAAAGCTTGACGCCTGGGTATTTGATTGGATATGCCAACCAACTGAGGAACCACTCCTTGGCGCCCTTCTCAGCGCCGGTAAAGATATGGTCTACCAACTTGACGAATTGCGAAGCGTCGCCCTTCTCAGGCTGGCAGCCCCAGCCAGACCAAAGGTTGTAGTCAGGCAAATCCTGCCCTGTTGTGATAAGCCGCTCAGCGCCTGGTTTGTATGTCAGCCTTGCAGCCTCGGACCGTAGTGGCCACTTAAGCCAAGAGCCTGCTGCAGATGTTTTCCTTAAAGAGATTGCACCATCACGGCCAAAAACATATTCGCCGACATTTTGGTTGGCGTACACATGGTCCTTAAATGCAGCAGGTGCCAGTTTCTGACCAAGGTTTTTAACAAGCACAAGACCTGGGTCTCTGACATAAACCAATCCCTTATTCATTTCAAAGAGTGGCTTGGCCAGTGTTAAAGGCGAAGCTCCTTCAAGCAGCATCGTAAATTCTTTGGAACCTTGTGCAACAAGGAAGTCATCAAGCCCGGTCTTGCCGCCGGCAATGACGTCAGGTAAGCATACAACATGAGGGAAAGCCCCGCGTTCCATAAGCTCTTCACACAGCTCAACCAAAGCAGCGCAGACCATTTGATTGGAGCGGAAGTCGCTGTCATAGCAGACAAACACATGACGACCAACCCAGTCCACTTCTTTATCAAGACAAGGCAGGAATGTGACGCCATATCTTGAGGACTTGAAGCTGTACACGCCGCCGAGACCGATGCAGGCAAAGCCCTCTTTACAAGCCTTGGCTGCCTTCAATTCTCCCTCGGTTATAATGATGGGTCGCTCTTTATCCTTGGCAATGGACTGCCAGTCTGCGTTGAGCGGGAAGTAGGCAGCAACACCAGTCTCGGCAGGTTGACCATAACGTTGTGGCTTTTCACCTTTAAGCGCCTTATAATCCTTCGGCTCTTCAAGATACCTGATACGGTAGAACTGAGGATGCTTAGGCCAAGGCCGCATCGGCGTTCCGTCGATATTGAAATACGGGATTTTGAGCGCAGGCAACTGGCGGAAGGACGAACTCATAGTGGCCACATTCGGTCCTGTATGAGCTGACAGGTTCAATAGTCCCGCGTCCGCACCAGTCAGACCAGAAGATATGAGTTTGTCCTCCGCGAGTTTCTTCTCACGTGTAGCATTACTGTTTGTCAACTTGAGCCCCTCAGACTTGACCCCAGCACGGCGAACTAGGTGACAGCGGGCCTTCGCCTTGCTGAGGGGTTGGTGCGACAATCTTCCTGCGTAATAGAGGAGAGTCAGCACTGGCCCGCTGTCGGGTATAAGATTGCCGCAAGCGATGCGGTTTAGTAAACGTCTATTTTACTGGTCCTGCTCAATTTGTCGTCCACCTTCCACCCAGACACAAGCAATTGGTAATGCAGCCATAAAAGCAGCCAAGATGATGTAGAGAATGATGTTACGCATTTGAGGTTCCTTTGAAGGTTGAGACTTTGAGCTTAGGCAACTTACCGACCAGGGTTCTGGCGGCGCCTGTCAGCGCAGGCATGATGGTTTCATCTCCACGAACAGACACAATGGGAATGATAGTGTCGCCAGACCTAACAAAAGGATAAAGAACCCTTATTTCATTGGCCCGGTCAGCAACAACACGCTCAGCCGCGCCTTCTAGTAGCCTATGAAACATTTTCGTCGACATACTGATTGGCTTGTTGTTGTTCTGCTCAGACCACCAGGCAATGATACTGTCTTTCTCTTCTTCAGTCCAAGGTAAAGGGTCAAGCATGACAGTCTCCAATAATTTGCCTAAAGCGCATCAACGCATCAAGTTTCTGGTCCATTGTGTCTGCCTCAGGAATACCTGGCACCAATAAAGTCTTGTTGTCATATGCCAAGCGGCAGCGAGCGATAATCTTTTCACGCCAGGTCTTGACTGCCTGGTCGTTCTCACGCATCTTCTTGTCAGGTTGGCGCTCAGGTGCAATGGATACCTGAATGGCACCCTCAGGTACCTTACCATTGAACTTCAATGTTCCATCGGCATAGCAATAGGCAACTATCATAGCGTATTCCTTTCTTCTGTTAAAGCATGACCCGGACAAACCCGGTGGTTAGGCAGCACGGACCCATCTAAAGCTTCCCTCGCGGCCTTCTGAATAGCTGAGCACAGACCTTTTGCACCACGCCCTGCGGTTGTTGACTTCTTGGCATTTGTTGCGAATATCCCCACAAACTTCCCGGCTACCCACACTTGCCTGTGTTTCTTGCCGTCTCGTATTTCCCACGTCGTTTCGCATTTATCCAACTCCCTTTGTATAGCTTCCGGTATGCGCATCACTGCCTCCACATCAGAAGCAATGTCTTTATTGTATCAGGCGAACCTGGCTTATCAAGAATGCCTGGCATAATTCCACCAGGACTTTTTGACTTCTTGAGATACTTTTTATAACGCGCCTCAAGCGCATCATAGTTGGCGTCTGACATTATCGGTTCGTCCTTCTCATAATAAAACCACTGCGCAACTGCAATGGCCAGCTCTAAGGCCCCTGCTTCTGTCAGACGTCGTGGATTTTCTATTGGTATCGGTTTTGATTTGGTCTTAGATGGGGCAGGTTTAGTTTTCGCTTTGGCTACCATACTCATTTCTCCGTTGTGCTATTGCCCTGTGTCGTCTTACATCGCGCTCGGTTATGGCCATGAATAAATCACACACCGCTTGTTGGCACTCTTTGCTTGGGTCATTATCAGGCAAAGCATCAACTTCGGCACGCTTTAAGAGCACCTGGTTTCTGCCAGCCAGCAGGTCATAGGTTCTGCTCATTTGGTGCTCGCTTTCATAAACTCGTGCATAAGTCTCGAGGTCTCAACCGCCTCTTCATATGTAACAGGTTCTTTAAAGTCTACAAAGCCGAACGGAGTTACCCAGCCCTTTCGTTTTGGCACCTTAGGCAACTTCCAGTCTTTGTGCTCAAGGTCAGCATGCGCTTCTGCGTGCGCCTGACTTATGAACTTCTTGCCGCAACCGCCAGGGCATAAAATATAAGGTCCACTCATTTGCTTGGCCTCTTAAATTGTGAAATACGTTCTGCAAGTCTTGCGCGGTTAAGCGCTAAGGCTTCGGGTGTTGGCGTCCAAGTTTTATAAAGTATGGGTGGTGCCCAAGTCAAAAACTCTAACACAGAAAAATACTTTATGTTAAAACCACGCTTTTCACACTCATTTACAATGTCAGTAAACCGCGCTGTGAGAAACAACAGCTTATCATAAAAGAACTTAATGTGCCCAGCACCTAAGGTATAAGCAGTAGGAAACTTTTCTCCTGGTAGCCGTTGGCGCGCAAGTTTAAACACTCTAGGCAATTCACGGTACTCAGCAAGCAAATGTTTGTCGCACAATTCTTCAACAGGAACAACATTGACACGAGTCATTTGAAGTCTCCATTATCCCAGGTCACGGGCCATTGGCAGGTGTGACGTGATTTCCAATGCGGGTCGCCATTATGGTAATAGCCTACGCACTCTCCATAAGGAGGAGTAAGCATCCATATCAGCTTCATAAGATTGGCGGCAGACGGGCTTGCGCCTACATCAATCTCTTTTGTCCCTGTGGATAATGAGTAACGATAGGAAAGGCTTTTGACATCACGCCACAAATAAACCCAGTGGCCAGGCAAAAGTTCAGTCTTGGTTTTGAACTTTGTGGACCAATGTTTTATGAGATTAAGGCGGAAAGTAGCGTAGTCGTCACACTGGTATGTGTCTCCGACTTTAGGTTTTGGTTTGTTCGTCATGATAGTTTCCTCAGCAAGGATACTTGATAAGAACCATATAAGCACAGTCCGTTGGCGTTGTAAATGGTTATTTGCGTGACCACATAAAATAGTTTTGGTATGTGATGGAGGCTAAATTTTAACCTTTTAGGGCTCCGTAACAGAATATTTTTTATTCTGTACGATATTGTGTACGGCTGCAACTTATTGATTTGCATAGGCAATTTACAATTTCGTAACAGAATATGCCCCGTTTTCCCTATTGTTATATATAATTTATCTTTTCTCTTTTCAAAATATATCGACAATAGCGCAAAATTCTGTTTATTCTGTTACGAAAGTCAAATTTCCCTTATAAGGTGCCCACTTAGTCCGTAACAGAATATCGTAACAGAATATTTCCCACAGATTATTGTGTTACGAACTGCCATTTTATCTAAGAGTGGTGCCTACTTAGTCCGTAACAGAATATTATTACCCATAAAAATCAGCATGCAGTGCACTTTTTTGTTTACAAGACAGCATAAAGCGATGTAGCGATTGCACCTGCGCGCGCGACTGTCCATTATCACAGCCACGAGCCTACAGCAAGGCCCCGTGAAAACTGAAAACATCATTTCCAACTGAAAACTGTGAGGATCACAAAAATGGCAGGGAAGAACGGAGGAGCAAGAGCTGGGTCAGGACGCAAACGTGCGCCGCTTGGTTCTGTTGTCTCCACTGCCAAAGCCTCAGTCATCAAAGAGAACGACCTTACGCCGCTTCAAGTGATGCAAGACAACATGATGTGGTATGTCACACGTGCTTTGAATGCTCGAGCCGCTGCTGTTGCCATCAAAGGCGATAATGAAAAGGCCAATGAGCAGCGCTCCAAACTAATCTACGAAGCCGAGCGCCTCGCATCCAAGTCACAATCATGCGCGACTGACACCGCGCCTTACCTCCATCCTCGTCTTCAATCCATTGAAGGGAACGCCAACAAACCAGTCACTCACACGCTGGTGGT
>Ga0224532_1000020_pt1 | contig 40758 bp, 60 predicted proteins | sample 714E115metaG_FD_179902 | JGI IMG/M metagenome (GOLD analysis project Ga0224532, IMG submission 179902) | Peat soil microbial communities from Stordalen Mire, Sweden - 717 E1 1-5 | ecosystem: Environmental > Terrestrial > Soil > Wetlands > Peat | place: Sweden: Norrbotten County, Stordalen Mire... | reverse complement strand
TTGGGGAACTTGAAGGTGGCGAGTTTGATTGGAATTCCCTTGGGTGGGTAAGGAAAGACTAGCATGGCTTTCACACTACTTGGGTTTGCTGCCAAACTTACCGCCTTGAGAAAAGGCTTTGATCATGTCGAGCATGAAGCCTTGACAGAAGCGGCTATCATATATCAAACAGAAGCTAAGAGAGTTCTCGGTACTTATGATTATGGATGGACACCTCTTAAAGAGGCTACTGTCGCTCGAAAAACTACCGGGGACTCTCCACTTCTTGAAACAGGAGCTCTGCGAGATAGTATCGAATATTCAGTAACTGACCATAAAGCCTCTATTGGTTCAGATGATCCAAAAGCTGAATGGCATGAGTTCGGTACCAGTCGCGTGCCACCAAGACCTTTTATTGGTGGTGCTTATCATGCAAAAGAAGCCGAAGTAAAAGCTCTTCTAATAAAGAGATTTTGGCAGCATCTGACACACACGTAAAGGTCTGAGCATGACTTACAAAGTAGGCATAGACATTGAGGCACATAATGCTGTGTCACCAGTGCTGGCTTTGCTCTCGCGTGAGTTCATCGGTCTCAATTACCACGTTTCGCATCTCATTGAAAAATTCAGTTCAATGGGCGTTGCGCAGAAGTCTCTATTTGGGGCTGGCATTGTTGGAGCGGTAGCTGGTGGAGCTATCCTTGCAATGGCCAATCACATTGAAAAGGCTGGCGAAAAACTCGTCCACGCGCAGGTTATGTTCAAGTCAGCTCTTCCGGCTTTGTCGAGAGCTTCAGACATAGCTTTCATATCACAGCAAGCCACCATTGAAGCTGGCAAGAACTTCAATACCACCATTTCCGGCAACATTGAGGCCATGCATGATCTCTACAACATCGTTAATGATGTTGGTGAGGCTGCAAAACTCCTGCCTGCTTTCAATACACTCAGTACAGTGGCCGCCGCTGCTCAGAATAAAGGTTTTGAAGTAGGCAGTGCCACCGACACGAACCAGAAAGGTTCTTTTGCGCGAGGCATCGAACTGTCTGGACGCGTCACTGAAGAAGCCGCAAGCAAGGCAGCTAAAGACCTTTTGCCTATGATGATCGCTCTGAGAGGGCGCATCACAGGTGAATCTTTCTTGCACAACATTAAAACAAGTGCTGATGCTCGATATGGTTGGAACAACGACTTCTTAACCAAAGGTCTTCCAGCCTACATCAACTCAGGTCTTGGTGATCGTACAGGTGCTGTTCTCTACCAAGCCAACAACAATATGTGGGGTGGCGTCAAATCATCTAATTTGCAAGCTGACTTCCAAGAAAAGTGGGGTCTGCACAAGAAAGAAGATGAAATACATGATGCATATAACAAGTTCCAAGGTTTCAAACCTGGTTCCATGTGGGAAGCGGACACATTCAGGCAAAACCCGCTTGAGTGGGCCAACAAGTTCAAGGAACACCTCAAAGAACAAGGTGTTGACACTAATGACTCTAAACAAATGCAGTTGGTTGCTGCTGAAATAGGACGTGGCAATAAGTTCCTGAAGCAATTTCTCGACGAGTCTTTAATTCCTCAGACAAATGCCCAGCTTAATAAGCATGTTGGCAACATCAATAAAGTTGGTGATGATGCTGTCTCTCTGATTAATGATGAAGACCCAACAACGGTCTTGCGTCAAAACCAAGCTCAGCTTCAAAATGTCATGGAGTCACTCGGTGCAGCTTTGGTGCCATTAAAGATCGGCTTGTTACAGACTTTGAACCCGATTCTCAGTGCTATATCTCAATTCGCCATGGCCAATCCAGGTACAATTTCAGCCATTGGTAAGGCTCTTGTAATCCTAGGATCATCTCTTCTCGTTGGTGGTCTTATAGCCTTTACAGTGGCTGTTGCAGCTATGCTTGGTCCTATAGGGTTGGCTGTTGCCGCCGTTGCAGGATTAGCTGCTGCATTTTTCTTATTTAAGGATAATCTTAAAGCTCTTAGTCCAGAGGCTTTCAAGACCCTTGGCGCCTCCATGGGTCACTTTGGCGGAATGATGAAAGGCGTCTGGCACGCAGTACAGGGTCTATTTACACTAGACTTTGGCAAAATGATGAAGGGCTTCTCTGAGATAGGCACAAACTTTCAGAAGTTTGACAAAGAACTTACTGATGGGCTGCTTAAAATGCTTAGTGATGCTTGGGCTGCAATTAGTCCTAAACTAGCTAAGTTTGGAAGTGACATATCAACAGCTATCAGTGATGCCATACCTACGGCTTCACAGGTTATTGGCATTATGAAAGGTCTCGGCAACGCCATATTGGCAGGCATATCAAGTGCGGTAGACTATGTAAAAGGCAAAGCCGCCAGTCTGTTCTCATTTGGCGGAGGAGCCCCTGCTGCCCCAGCGGGAGCGCGTGCTCTTGGTGGACCGGTACGTAGTGGTTCAAGTTACCTTGTTGGTGAACGAGGTCCTGAGCTCTTTGTTCCGAGTAATCACGGGTACATTGAGCCCAATAATCGTATTGCCCGTTTATCCGCGAGTGCCTCACGTTCACCTAATGCGTCAGGACAGGCCTTCGAAATCAATAATGTGATGCACTTGGATGGGGAAGTCGTTCATCGTTCAGTTGAGCGTAGAATGGTTGCCAAAAGCCTTTTTCCAACGAGTGCCCCACACTTTGATGGCGAGCTTGCCTGGGCTTCGCCAGACATGCAGTTTAGCACAGGGTGATAGATCATGTCAACCGATACACTGATTCTCGGTGGAGTGGTGTTTAATAACTTCTCTCCACCGGACAAAATACCATTCGGTGGTAAGCAAGCCATGGCAATCCACAAATTGCCTGGCGGTTCTCGCGTGATCGATCTTCTTGGTCCTGATGATCACGACATCACTTTCAATGGCATATTCTTTGATGATAATGCCATGACGAATTGTATGATCTTGGATGGCATGCGAAAGTCCGGAGCTCAAATTCCACTGATCTTCGGTGGAATGTTCTACAACGTCATCATAGCTGAGTTCACTGCCCATATTGTGCGTTATCCAAACTACGTGGAATATAGTGTAACGTGCATGATCGCCTTTAACCCAATGTCTGGTATTGTGGGCGCAATTTCTGCAGTTGGCAGCATGATTGCTTCAGACATTTCTTCAGCATTATCACTAGGGCCTTAAGATGATCCCAACTGCCATCTCAGATGCTTTGACGGCTCTGTCTATGGACTTTGGCATAGCTGACCCTCTAAACTCAGCAGGCAAAGCAGCCGTCACTTCATTGCAAAGTCAAGCTGAAAATCTTGTAAGTGCAATCGATGCTTCAAACACAAGTATAAGCCCATCCATTGATGCGTTTATGCAACCTGCCAATATTGCTTCACTGCCAGACGCATTACTCGGTCTTCAACAAAGTGTTATAGACCAGAGCAATCTTTCGCAGATGCGCGGGTTTATCGGGCGAGTTGTCTATAATCTTAAGCAGGTGATAGTCTGATGACAACGACGACTACGGGTTACATGGCTGAGGTTGTTGGTACCAAGCAAATCTATGTTTCAAATACCAACCTATTTGATGTTGCCGCAACTCACTTAGGCGACGTCACACTTTGGTACGTCATCGCAGACATGAATGGTCTTAAAGACCCGTGGATTGGTGAGCTTACCAGTTTACAGATTCCTATCTCTTCAACCAATCTTGTCAGTAATGGCGGAATATTGGGGCAGTAATGGCCATCTCTCAAGCAGTCAGAGCCCACGCCGCTTGGGTAACCGTTAATGGCCAAAAGTTTCTGTTAAAATCTGGGTCGGCTACGCAGACTGCAGCGAAGAAAAGTTCTACTTTCTCTGGCGACCTTCCAATGGATTTGCCAGGGGCCATGGCTTTATTCACAACGCTAGGTGAGAATAGTACCACTATTTCAGTTATGTCAGGCAATGGCGAAGTCACACTGCTTGAAGGCGAAATTGATAATGTGCAATTCGGTTTTATTGAAGGTGTGATTAACTTTAGTGGTCGCGACAAGTCAGCCAAGTTACATGCTACTAAATCATCAGAGAAGTTCATCAACCAGAAAAATAGTGATGTTGTTAAGACACTAGCGCAGAGAGTAGGTCTTAGTGCTGATGTTGACGAAAGTAAACTCAATGCTGGCAAGATGGTCCAGATTGACTGGACTAAACTTACTGATGGCCTTTCGTTTGCTTCCATCATACATAAAATCGCAGAGATGGAAGGTTGCCGCTGGTGGGTAAGTAAAGGAACACTGCACTTTAAGAATAGTGATAGTGATGCTGCCGCCTATCCAATAGTATATGTTCCAGGTCCAACCAAGTCGGCGGATTTCCTAAAGCTTGTTATTTCCAGAAACGTTCAGGCTGGCAAAACTGTGAAAGTAAAAGTCAGCAGTTGGAACACTCGCAAGAAACAAGCTTTCATAGCTACGTCAACTGTCGAAGGTGTTGGTGGAACAACTGAATATAACTACCATGTTCCAGGTCTTACACAAGACCACGCTTTTCAGCATGCTAAATCTAAGGCATTTGAACACTGCAAGCATGAGTTTCACCTAACAGTTGATTGTGCTGGCGACGTAAACATTGACGTTTCAATGAAGCTTAGACTTCGCGGAACTATTTACTTTGATCAAGATTACGATATGGAGAATGTCGTACATCACTTTGGTATGGGAGGCCACAGAATGTGCATCACTTCCAAAGGTCCTAAAAAAGGAAGGTCTGCAACATGAGTGCCGATTTCTTAAATATTATTCGCCGAGAAGTCGAACGAGTCATGGCAGGTCGCCACTCAAAAAGATATGGGTTGGTTACAAGTTATGATCCAGTTAATCATCTTGCGAAGGTGACACTGCAGCCTGAGGGACAAGAAACAGGATGGTTAACCATCAAAACCAAGCATATTGGTAATGGCTGGGGTATTGTCGTTGGTCTTACTCCAGGTGATGGGAAAACGACTGGTGATCAAGTAGAGCTTCAGCCACAAGAAGGTGACACTGAAACACTAGCAATCGTAGGTGTTGTGCATTCAGAACAGGACAAGCCGCCAGCTGCGCAGTCAGGTGAAATAATTCTTCAACACCAGTCTGGTTCTAAAATATCATTTAGCGCAGATAAAAAGCTTACAATGATAGGGTCTGGTGGTTCTTCAACAGTTCATGATGCTTCTGGGAATATTACACACACGGACAGCTCAGGTGGAGTCATCCACCAGGCTGGTGGCAAAGTGTACTTAGGCTCAGCTTCTGCTAGTTCTCCAGTAATGCTGGCAAGTGGACCATCTACTACAACCTTTGGTACTTAGTATGGCAGACGTTTCACTCAACTGGAATAGTGACTTCCAGGTCTCAGCCACAGGAGATTTAGTTACAGTTGAAGGAGCTCTTTTAACGCAGCAGCGTATTATCCGTAGGATATGCACAGCTGTTAGAGGGTATATCTTCCATCTCCCATATGGCGCTGGTCTTCCACAAAAGATTGGCGGAACCTGGCAAGTTTCAACCATTAAAGCAATCATCATGTCGCAGATTGCGATGGAAAGTTCGGTTGCACACAATCCTCCACCAATCATTAATGTTTCATCAAACCCAAATAACCTCGCCACGCAGATCATCTTTATTTCTTACACAGATGATGCGACAGGCGAAACCACATCATTCTCCTTTACGGTTTGAGGCCAATGGCTAACTTACCAGTTCAATCACTCACGGCCCTTGTCCAGACAATCGCGGCAGGCATCCAAGGAAGAGCAGCAGTTCTATGTGACTTTAAGGAAGGCTCAGTTCTAAGAGCTATTTCTGAAAGCGTTGCGGGTGTTCTGCTTTGGATGCAAGGCTTTATCTTGCAGGTTCTTACCACAACACGCGCAGCTACTTCACAGGGAAGTGATCTCGACTCTTTCTACGCCGACTTTTATTTCTATCGTCTTGGTAACACATATGCTACTGGCTCTGTAACATATACGCGTCTGTCACCAAGTTCTTCTACTCCGTTTATTCCTGTCGGCGCTACTGTGCTGTCGAATGACGGCATACAGAGCTTTAGCGTTACAGCTGATACCTCTAACCCATTCTATTCATCTATCTTGGGTGGATTTACTCTACCTGCAATGGTTGCTTCAATAACTGTTTTGGTTACTGCCGTTACTCCTGGAGCTGGAGGCAATGTGCTGGCGGGAGCCGTCACGCAGATGACGACACCAATAACGGGTGTTGATAATGTAGTTAATACCAGTCAATTTACCGGTGGTATATCATCGGAGACAGACGCAGCCTTCAGAGCACGCTTTTGGGCATATATAGCATCACTGTCTGAAGGAACAGTAGCTGCTATTCAGTATGCTATTGCTTCATTAAAGCTGGGCATGCAATCAACAGTCATGGAAAACCTAACGGCAGCTTTTGTTAGTCAGCCAGGTTTTCTCTGCATAACTGTCGATGATGGTTCTGGTTACCCTTCATCAACAGTTATTAGCCAAGCAGCTGTGGTCGCAAATAGTGCAAGAGCAGGGTCAATCAGCGTCGGTGTATTTGCTCCGGTTGTTCTTAGCGCCAATATAGCCATCACCATTGTTACGGCTCCAGGATACGATCACAATAACGTCATAGCTCTAGTAACCGCGGCTATTACGGTTTTCGTCAACACACTGCCTCTCGGTAACAGTCTGCCTTATTCCCAAATAAGTTCAGTCGTTTGGTCTGTCCAAGGCGTAACTAATGCTACTGTAGCACTAAATGGAACAACCTTTGATCTGGTCGCGACGCCGAGAAATGTAATAAAGCTAAAATCGCTTAGCATCTCCTGATAGAGGAAATAATATGACACCGAATGATGCACAAAACCAAGTCAATGCTCAGATAACCACCAATTATTCTGGCAAGGTCACAGCTACTGTTCTGGCTGGTGTTCTTTCATCAATTATTGGAATATTCGCTCTTTACGGTTCTCTTAGTGGCAATAACACTTGGACTGGAACAAACATATTTTCTGGCACTGTGACGGTGAACGGGGCGATCACGGCCCCGGAGTTTCCCAATTTGTCATCGAACGTCGAAGGCACGGGCGTTCCCGGCCTCGATGGCGGCCATTGGTTCGTCTGGAACCAGCCAGGGTCTTTCGATAGCCAGGAAACCTTTCGCGTCGACCGCCACGTGAACTCCGGCACCGGCCTGACGGGGAATACCTACAAGGCCTTGAGCGTTTTCAGCACGGGAAATCCGGCAAACGCCGGCTATGAATGGACATTTCTTTCCAATCAGTTCAACACCGCCAACGCCTCGACCGGCTCGCAGAACGTGTCGACCGCCGCCTATATGTTCAAGAAGCCACCCACGAACACCATGCCGACGGTGGCCGCGAGCGGGACGGGTTCGGTCGCCGTTGGCGACCAGCGTTTCATCAACAATGGCGTGACGGCGCCGACCTATCATCTTGCCGTGTCTTCAACAGGAACGGGCCAATGGCCAGTGTCGTGCACATATAACGGCACGACCTATTCATGGGTCTACTAACAATATGGGTGTAAGAGTGCCGCAATGACTGGTGACTTCAACTCAGATTTTTCTACTGACTTTGCACAAGCTAATGAGGTAATAGTTGGAAGTTCATCTAACCTGCTGTCAAGGCTAAAGAGTCTCTTACCAAGTCGATGGTTTTCATATACAGCTCCTCTTAGAGACGCTGTTCTTGGAGGTATCGGAGACTCTTTAGCTAATGCATATTCGCTAATCGTCTATGCTGCGACCCAGACTCGATTGGCAACAGCTACTGGTTTTTGGCTTGATCTTGCGGCCTACGACTTCTTTGGTCTTCGTGTGCAGCGTCTGCCCAATGAACTTGACGCAGTTTTTAGTCAAACTATCAGAAATGAGATTTTTCGCAGACGCGTAACTCGACAAAATATTGCAAAGGCTGTAACTGACCTAACAGGGAACGGCGTTACTATTCTTGAACCTTGGAATGCAAATGACACAGGCGGTTTTGGTAAAACATGGGCACTTAACGAACCAACTTCATTCATAGGTTCTAGCGGTCTTCCATTTACAATGTTCATTACCATTGTAAATCCTTATGGCTCTGGCGTTCCTAATATGTCGGGGCTAAACAACACACAATCTGGTTTTGGCACAAGTTACTTTGGCTTGTCAGATGCAGCACTGATAACTGGAACTGTAACAAGCCAAAACATCTATGACACCATTAATGCAAATAGAGCAGCTGGTGTGACTTGCTGGGCCCGTATCATACCCGTACCTCCAACATATTACCGTATTGGTAGTACATTCGCAATTGGTGTCTCACCTCTAAACTAGCTGCCTTAAAGGACTTACAAATGGATCGCGAATTTTTCTACCCATCTGAGCAGCCCACTGACACCATGTTTCTCACAGCTGAGCGTGCTAAGGTAATCGCCTTGGGTTACCTTGCGCAGGCTATTCTGGGAACAGGAACCATCGTTGATGGTTTTAGCTGCATTCCGACAGTGCCAGCTTCTCTGAGCGTTCAGGTTGGTCCTGGTTCTATCTACTCACAAACGGCCGTTGACAATGTTGCCTACGGTACACTTGGCACAGACACCGTTGATCAGATCATCAAACAAGGTATCATCCTTGGATATACATCATTAACACTGACTCCTCCAGGCACATCTGGTCAGGCTATTAACTACCTGATCCAAGCTCAGCTTGTTGAAATCGACACCAACGCCGTGGCTTTGAGCTACTTTAATTCAGCCTCCCCTTTGGTTCCTTTCTCTGGCCCAGCGGGTTCTGGTGTTTCACAACCAACTGTTCGTCAAAGCACAGTTGTTCTGTCAGCGTTGGCTGGAACGGCGGCAACTGCCGGTTCTCAAACAACCCCCACACCAACTGCTGGTTACGTTGGTCTATATGTCGTGACTGTAGCTAATGGAGCTACTCAGCTTACGTTAACACAGATCAGCCAATACTCAGCCGCTCCTTTCATCCCAGCCAAGCTTCCTCTGCTCCCATCATGGGTCCAAGGCGGAACCTACGCCTGGGGTGTGGATATTGGTACAGCTAATGCCATCAATGTGACTCTTAGTCCTGTGCCTGCATCTATTACAGCAGGCTTCGAAGTATGGTTTAAGAAGCTTGTAACATCAACAAGTGGCGTTACCATCACTATCAATGGAGCTTCAGCTACCACTGTAACGACTGTGGATGGTTCTGCTCTGTCCAGCACTGTGGTTATGAATGCAGGTGTCTTGATTGGCCTTAAGTTTGATGGAACTGTTTGGCGGTGGATGGATGCTCCTGTATCAACAGCGGTTGGCTCTCTTACCGCTTCAAGTGGCGAAGGTGTTAATGTCAATGGTTCAGCTGTCGTTGCGCTGAACTACCCATCACTGACTGTTGAACCAGCTGTAGCTCCAATCGATCTCTGGTCTTTTTATTCGCAAGCTGACGGGCACCATCGCGTGCAGTCTTGGGCGCAGTTAGTCGCTAATCTTACAGCAGCTTTACCTTTCCCAACACTGAATGCTCCTCTCAACTACTATGTTAATCCATCAACAGGCCTTGACACCAACAATGGCTTGACCGCTGGCACTGCATTTCAAACAATCCAGCGTGCTCTAACTGCCACTGCTGGCTACAACATGAATGGTTATAACGTTACCATTAACTTGGCCACTGGCACGTATGCTCCTTTTACTTCAGTGCCTCTTAACGGTTCTGGATCAGTTATCATCTCAGGTAATCTGACAACACCTGCTAACTGCTTTATCAGCGCAACAACTGGAGAAGCTATCTGGATCAGTCACAGTGGCTATTTGTTGCAAGGCATTAAAGTAGCCTCCGCCGCAAACGGTGCTTCACCTCATTATGGTTCTGGCTTACGTTCGTCATCCTGTAATGTGTCAATCTACAATATTGAATTTGGAGCCTGTAGCTGGTATCATATACACGGTGAAGGTGGTGCCACTGTCAATATCCTTGGATCAACGAGTGGCTCAGCTTATTCCTCTGCTTTTATAAATATCTCAGGAAGTGCCGCGGCTCACGTGTCGCCAAATGCGAACTCCATTGTTGTGATTGGTTCGCCTATCTTGAACGTTAATGCGGTCGTGTCATTCGCAGGTGGTTTTGCGGCCGTAAGTGGTGGTGGACTGATAACTGGTTACTATTCTGCCATCAACAACGGTTCAAACGCCAGTGGCTATCGCTACAACATCTCTTTGAATGGCGTTATTAACTCAAACGGTCAAGCATCGATTTGGCCTGGAAGTGTTGCCGGTATAACTACGACTGGTGGTCAGATACTCTAAACCTTCTTGAGATAGAAATGGTGATAAAATGACTGGCGTTACCTTCGGTTATGGCACTGGCACAATTGTGACAGCCAATCAATGGACAGCACTGTTTGCGCAGTGCTATCCTTCGGGCAATATCTCGACGTATTCATCGGGGTTATTGTCTGGTGCAACACAAGCAGCTTGGTTTACAGCTCTTGGTTTACCTGCTGCGGCTCCAGGTTTTGCCAATGGTCTTGCGACGCTTGATGGAGCAGGCAAGTTGCCTGCCTCTCAACTTACAGCCGCTGCTGTTGGTGGTATGAACTACCAGGGAACTTGGAACGCTTCAACCAACAATCCTGCTCTAGCTTCTGGAGTGGGAACCAAGGGCTACTACTATAAGGTAGGCACACTTGGTACGACATTGATTGACGGCTGTTCATCATGGGCTGTTAATGATCTGATTGCCTTTGACGGAACTGCTTGGGATAAGTTTGATGGTTCTCTGACACAGATACTTTCAACTCAGATTTCAGACTCAACAGCAGTTGGTCGTGCTCTACTTAACTCTGCTTCAGTATTGGCACAGAGAGTGAGTTTGAACATTGACCAAGCAACTGTCGTGGCTGATGCCAACCAAATCATCACCAACGCTATGGAGTCTGTTGTTTGGACTTCAATTACAGCGGCGCGTACTGGTACTTTGCCCGCCGCTTCAACATTGAATGTTGGTCAATCTATCTTCATATTCGATGAAAGCGGCAACTGTTCTACAACAAATACCATCACTCTTAATCGCAGTGGTTCAGATACCATTAATGGCGGTGCATCCTATGTTTTGAACTATGCCTACGCCGGTGTTGTTCTAACGCGTGTATCATCAACCAAATGGACAGCCATAGCTTCAAGTGGGCTTGGGTTTACTCCCGCCATTTCCATGAATTCCATTTCAGCTAGCGTTGCCAGTAATGCCTTGACTTTAGGTTTTGCTGGTACGCCTGCGATGGCTTTTCGTAATGCCTCACTGACCAGTGGCGTTCCAGTAATCAAAGGCATGGGAGCTCTTTCATTGGTGGTTCCATCTGGAGCCACACTTGGAATGCTATCGGGTAATCCAACAAGCATAGCACTGCTTGTTGCATATAATGGTGGATCACCAGTCTTATGCTGCGCTAATATGAATGGTGGCCCAAATCTTGATGAAACCACACTTATTAGTCCTACCACCATTAGTGCTGGTGCCTCTTCTGCAACGACCATATACTCAGCGTCGGCAGTGTCGACAAACTCTCCATTCAGAGTTATTGGCTACGTTGTTATCGCTGAAACTACACCAGGCGCTTGGTCAACTGCCCCAACTCTTGTGCAAGGTGGCGGCGGTGTTGCAATGGCCGCTATACAATCAATTGGTTATGGCCAAACATGGCAAACCACAGCCAATGCTTATTCTACAGTCTACTACAATACCACTGGGCGTCCTATAATGGTGTGTTGTAGTGCTTCGGCTTCTGTTGCAACTAATAACATAGCGCTCACAGGTTATGTGAATGGTATGACAATAGCAAATAGCGGGGTTTATGATCAATCAACGGGAAACTGGACTATTAATATAACGCTTATTATTCCGCCTGGGAATAGTTATTCCATTGTAGCTGCTGGAGCTATTGGTTCAACTATCTGGACCGAACTTCGCTAAAGAGGTATGTTATGGACTACGTTGATCAATACTACACAGACACAACTGGTGGGCTGCATTTTCTATCTGCGCAAGACCAAGTCAATGCTAAGATGCAAGGATTGCCATTGCCAGATGTTAGTTGGGCAACTGTGTCCGTCAGCCAGGCCCAAGCGATCCAAGCTCAAGCTTTGATTGAAAATATGCCACCACCAAAAACGAGCATATCTTTCCTGCAGTTTATGGAATTGTTTACTCAAGCTGAGCAGGTTGCTGCCATTGGTTCCACGGACGTTAATATAAAAATCTTCATTATGAAAGGAGCTGGTGCAGGTCTACTTGATTTGAACAATCCTGAAGTTATTGCAGGCGTTAATTACCTTGTTTCTATCGGAATACTGACGCAAGCACGAGCCACAGCTATTCTCGCAAACCAACCATACTCATGAAAGGAAATCTAATGCGACCTAACAAGGCCGCAGCGCTGATTGTTGCGTTGCTTTTCACTAGCCCTTCTTTGGCTGAAACCGTTCAAGCTAGCTGGTATGGAGCTAAAGGAGAGTATCTTAACAAGCACACAGCCAATGGCGAGAGATTTAACCCAGTTGCATTAACGGCGGCTCACCGATCACTTCCATTTGGAACACGACTTAAGGTCTGCTTTAAAAGCTGTACTATTGTGAGAATAACTGACCGAGGACCTGCCGCCTATACTGGCAGGTCTTTGGACCTCTCTCGTGGTGCAGCTTCAGCTATCGGCCTGACAAAAGCGGGTGTCGGCAGAGTAACAGTGGAAAGGTTGTAAAGACCATGAGCTTCCTATCAACGCCGAATAGTTATAACCCGTCTTCATTCAAGAAGCACGTAGGTTCACTGCACTGGACTAAGTGGAAACCTCAGTTCATTGTGTTACACAATACAGCTGAGCCAAACTTGGTTCAGTGGGTTTACTCTGGTCTTGGAGAGGTTGCGGGTGAACACCGCATTCGTAACCTCAACCACTACTACCAGAATGATCAAGGGTGGCACTCTGGTCCACACTTGTTTATCGCTCCAGACCTCATTTGGGAGGCCTGTGATCTGACAGCCAATGGCGTCCATGCCTCTTGCTACAATAGTGTCTCTATCGGCGTGGAAATGGTTGGTGACTACTCAACAGAGTCTTTTACCAGCGGAAATGGGGCCAAGGTCAGAGACAACGCAGTGGCTGCAATGGCCATTCTGCACAAGGCTCTTGGCATCGACCCTGATACTTTGCACTTCCACAAAGAGTGCATTAAAGATCACCATGACTGCCCAGGCAAGAATGTCGACAAGGCGGACATGCTCGTTCGCATCAAAGCCTACATGAAGGAAGGATAAACAATGCTGCCCAGTGCCTACTATCAAACGGCCGCTACAATCTACAAATTCTGGATGGCTGTTCCAGGCTTCACTTCGGCCCAAGCTTGCGGGCTTCTGGCGCAGGCCGATGCTGAATCCTCACTCAACACCAAGGCCATTGGTGATCATGACCAAGCTTTTGGTCTAGACCAATGGCATGGCTCTCGTAGCGATGCCATTGAGAAAGGCTGTGGAGTTGACCTGAGAAAGCTTCCTCCACTGGAAGATCAACTTAAAGCAGCTCTGTGGGAACTCAAACATACGGAGCGAGTTGCTTTAACTCACATCATGGCCGCAAAAACAGCCTATGAAGCTGGCTATGCGGCCTGTCGCTACTGGGAACGCCCTGCCTCAGTACTGCAGTATGCCAAACGTGGCAACACTGCAGAGCATTGGGCCGTCTATTTCAAAAAGATGCAAATCTAAAGAGGAGAACAGCATGAACATTCCGACTGTCGCCAAAGACTATATTTTCAAGAAACTGCAGGAGCCTTCCACCATCGGTGGCATTCTCCTGTGGGTTGCTGGCCAGCTGCATTTGCAGTTCTCAGCGCAATTCAATGGCGCACTGACTCAGGTCATTTTGGCCATTGTCTCACTAACCTTGGTACTTCTGAATGAAGGTTCCAAGGTCACTCGTCCCATCCCCGAAGAAGGAAAGAAGTAATGAGCTTTTGGACAAACCCCCTGCACTCCATTGAAACTGAATTCGGCGTCATTAAGGTCGACGTCAATACCGTGATCGCGAAAGCCATCACCCGCATTCAGCTCGGCGAACACGAACTCGCTGCGCTGATCAAGTGGGGCGCCGACAACGAAACGAAGATCGCGGCTGGTCTGACAGCGGCCGCCCCGATCATCAGTGAAATCGGTGTCATGGCCACTGTGGCTGCGACAGGAAACCCAGCAGCTGGTGTTGCTGTTGGTGAAGCCCTGACAGTCATCAATAAGGCTATGGCCATTGCTGAAGCCTCAGTGGCGGCCATGAACGCTTCTGGCGCCGCTCTGAAAGCGTCACAGGCGGCTGGAAATGGCGATCTGGTCAATGACACAGCCGCTATCGCTGCTGGCGTTACGGCCGTTGTCCATAGTTCAGCTTCAGTGACGGCTGTCACCACAGCTGCTATCACCGCTGCGAACATGATCCAGGCTGTTACAAAGGTTGTTCCGGTCCAGGCCTCGGTTCAAACTCAGGCGTCATAATGAGAGTCCTTACTCTCGTCCTACTCCTGGCTGTAGCGGGATGTGCTCAGCCCAGTACTGACTGGGCCAAGCTCTCTCAGCAAGTCGGCACGACCATTAACGGCAAATAAAATTCTGGCAGTTGGGGGCATTAAGTTCCCTACTGTCTACTTTCATTGCATGCGTGTATGGGGAATGCAAAAATGCCTGGTACGGAAACAGCTGAAACTTTGGCGAGAGAACACGCTGAACGAATCTCGAAACTTGAACAACGAGGCGACTCCAACGAGTCAAACATCAGCAATGTGTGGAAAGCTGTTGGAAGGACAGAAACAGCGCTGAACCAAGTAAACGTCGACATAGCTAAGTTATCAACAACTAGCACGGCAACACTGGAAAGTACAAAAACAATCTTGGCAAAAGTCGAGAGCATCGATAAAAGAGCGGGAGAATTAGAACTAACACACGCTCAGGTTAAGGGCGGTATGAATGCGCTGCTTGGAGTAGCTGCGTCAATTGGAGCTGTAATTGGTGGGGTTGTATCTGGTCTTGCTACTTTTATGGTTACCCACTTCTTTTCAGGGACAACCTCAACGCATCAATGAACCAGCCGTAGCTCAGCGGTTTGGATGACTGGCCCCTAGTCTACTTCGGTAGCTAGGGGCCTTTTTTAGTTTCAGAACCAAGCAAAAACTGCAAGCACTAGGGCAATGGCCAAGAAGACCAAAAGCATCTTGCAATCATGCGGTTTGAACATATTACACCCTCTGAAATTGCCCCAGCATTTGCCTGGATAGTGTCGGCAATGATTGCAATTTACCATTAAAGCCACTCCTTTAAAGGTCTGTCCATGATCAGATCGGACATCTTTTTCTTTGCACGCAGGACCTCGACTATTCTTTCGTCAACGGTTCCCGGCGTAATAAAATCCACGTAAGTGACGCTCCGTGTTTGTCCAATGCGGTGAGCTCGATCTTCTGATTGTAGGCGGTGCTCGAGATTGTAACTGTTTGAATAGTAGATGACGAGGGTAGCTTCAGTCCATGTGTTGCCAAAACCCATAGCAGGGTTCGCCACAATGAAGCGGGCTTTTCCGTGTTTGAAGGCTTCGACATTTTCTGCTCTTTCCTTGTCTTTGACTCCACCCCAGTAACCGACGGTTGACTCACGGCCGAACTTCTCTTGGAGCAGTTTGATCACGTCAACAATGGTCTGACGGTAAGTCGCCCAGATGATTGCCTTGCCATTGAAGTCTTCGAGCAACTCTACCAAGGTATCGAGGCGCTCGTTCTCAATGGAAATGTACTCATCATCTCCGACCTTGAGCTGGCCGCAGACGACCTGGTGAAGCTTGACAATCATGGCCAATACATTAACGACCTCAAGCTCATGACCTTCGAGTTCAAGCATGGCTTCATCACGAAGCTGATTGTAGATTGCTTCCTGCTTCGGCGTTAGTGGCACCACGCGCTTTGTGTATATCTTCGGCGGCAGATCAAGGCAGTCTTCCTTTAATACCTGCGTGGAAAAGAGTTTCACTCTCTTTGCAAGGTCTTCAAGGTGCTGATAACCGACGATCTTCTGGAAGCTGCGACTGCCAAGATACTCGGTCGTCATCTTGCAGTAGGTATTTCTGAATGAGAAATAGCTGGTGTAGCCCAAGATGCCTTTCGCCAGGATCATGCATTGGCCCCACAAATCCATCGGAGCTTGCGTAACAACGGTGCCTGTCATGATGCGTTTATAGGTACTTTTAGCCGCCCAGAAATAAGCCTCTTTGCTGCGTTTAGAGTCATAGTGCTTAACACAAGTAGATTCGTCCATTATAAGCATAACGCGAGGATGAGCTTTGTAAAAAGCCTCGAGAGCTTTCTTCCCGCCGTGGATCAAAGACTCCACATTAATGACTAGGATTGGAAGGCGCTTCGGGTCATTGCGGATCAGAGACTTGAAAGCGTCTCTGTGTGAAGCGGAAGCTGCTTTAGCTCCTTGGAACAACAGGACTTCTCGCTCGATGAAGTCTGGCAGATGTGCTGGTATCTCATAACGAGACCAGTTCGCGTATTCACCTTTCTTGGCCATTACAACAACAGCGTCGATTTTTCCTCTCTCGAAGAGATAGCCAAACACATTAATAGCTATAAAGCTCTTCCCAGTGCCCATCTCAAGGAAATAAGCCCAGCCAATCTTATCTTTGGTTTCATTCCAAATCTTTAATTGATGGGCATACGGAGTATTTCGGAATTTATATTCTTCGCTCATTGTTTGTGTGACCTTATGTCATTCAGATATAAAAACGGGTAACCCTAATGATGGATTTATCATCAGGATTACCCGTCAATTTGGTCTCGGTGACCAGGCTTGAACTGATGACCTGTAGTACCCAAAACTACCGCTCTACCTACTGAGCTACACCGAGATTTATCGTTACTTAGTTGTAAAGGCCTTTTCAACCGTCCAAGAACTTCGGTATATTCTACGATGTAGACACCAGTAGTTTATGCCAAGTTCTTCAGACCATTGTCTCAGAGACTTAGTTATTCCCCTATATTCTATAAATCTCTTTGAGAGAGATATGGACACTTTTGCTTTATGTTCTTTATTTTGACGAGCCTTGGCTACATTTTCTTTATGCTCTTTGCTTTGTTTAGTCCCTGTCAAAGTTTCAGATATTTTGTTTCTTACTTCGTTTGACATAGCGTAGTTATAGCCACCATCGGCGACATTATAACCAAATTCTCTATCTTGTGTTTTAAACAAAGCTACAACTTTATTTTCTAACTCAGAAATATATTGTTTGTTGCCAACTACCAAGGGTTCTATTTTAATCGACTCTGCGCCACACTCTCTAATGGCTCTATGTACAGGATAGTCTTGAAAATAGTCAAGGGCAAATCTAATCTGCTGCTTAAGACGTCTTTCTAATTTTGCAGACGTGGCACCAATATAGAGCTTACCATTTGGAAACACAATCTTATACAAGGTATGGTTTATCATTATAGTGCTCTCTATGTTTAGAGAGCGGCGAGAGTGAGAGGAATTCTCGCCGCCAGCATACTTGTGTCCCCCACCATCAGTATGCTAACTTGGTGGAGTCAGTCGGAATCGAACCGACGTCCTTCTCGCTGCAAACGAGACACTCTCGCAACTGAGCTATGACCCCGTGCCCCTTGCCAGAATCGAACTGACGCACCCTGCTTACAAGGCAGGACCTCTACCACTAAGGATAAAGGGGCGAACCGCTTAGAACGGAATGTCGACATCAGCTCCCTGACGAGTCTCACGACGCTCCGTTGTACTGCCCTCTTCAACTGTGCCCAGATCAACTTCAGGAGCACGCGAAAGCTGGCCAGACTCGAGGAGCTGATAGAAGCCCTTCGCCTTGTCATAGACAGCCTTGGTCACAGGGTTGTCCTGCTTCTCGATGCTCAGCTGCCACCAAGAGTTGCCGGCCTTCGTTTCAAGTTTCGTCGTCAGAAGGTACGGGAACAACCAACGCGGCGCCTGGAGATCAGTTCCGGGAATAACCGCCGTGGTGAGTTCGTTGTTCCAGCGGCGGTTGACCTTCAAGCCGGTGGACTTTAATGTCACCACGCACTGAAGCCACTTTTTCAGCTCGGGATCAAAATACAGACCCGTGTGATAAGCGGTTTCGACGAGCAGATTGCCTGACCCCTTCATGCGGAGCCGCTTCTTATCGTCCCGCTCAGTGAAATTCATCACATCCGAGTCGATGTCGTAGTCGGCAACGAAACCGCCGCCTTTGTCGCGATCGATCCATTCAACGAACTTACGCTCATAGTGGGCTGGCACGAACAGAAGGCCTTCAGTGCGACCGTCAAAAACGTCCTGAGAGACGTTGTTGTAGAACATCGAGGCTTGTGCACCTTCGACGTATTCGGGGCGCCCAGGATTGACCTGCGGCGACAGACCCTGAAGAATGCCGAGGTATGGAAGAGCAACATCGCCCACACCCATGTTGGAGACGCCCAGACCGGAGTCAGCCGTCAGATAGGCCAAGTCCAAACCGGCCGGAAGACCACTTTCCTTGACAGGGGCAACTTCCTGTCCTTTTGATGCTGCCTTGCTCATATACAATCTCCGTTAGATCAATCTGCTGTTAATGGCGCGCAGCTCTCCAAATCATCACTTCTTCTTCGGAAGAGTGATTTCGGCTCTTTCTCCGATGAACACCGTGAACAGATCAGGCAGAACAACACCTTGTTCAATCTGTTCTTTCACGAAGGCCTTCAGAGTAGAATGGTGGACTGACTCGTCAAGGCTTGCATTAAAGCCATCGGCGAGCAGGTCTTGTTTGAACTTCTTGGCTTCTTCACGCTCATTGTGACCCTTGCCAAAGTCTGTCACAACCTTGGTTTTAATGAGGGACTCGTGACCCTGCGCCTCAAGCCAAAGATAGGCCGCAGACCTATTCTCTACCTTGATGCTGGCGCCATAGAACTTCTTGACGTTGATCGCGGCCCCGTCATTCAACCTGAATGTGCGCATGCCAATCTCAAGCATGGCATTTGGAAGATCAATCTCTTCGATCTTCTTGGCCTCGTCCACCAGGTCCTTGAGCTCTTTCTCTTTGAGCCCAATCCAAGCTTGCAGTTCAACGTGGCGCATAGCCATCTTTGAAATCGCCGTCAAAGATTTCTCTTCAACTTTGATTTCTGCAGAGTCAGCTAATGCTGCCTGTAGAACGTCATCCATCCAATCCCTCCTGTATCTCATCAATATTCACCGTGATTGGCAAATATTGAAGCTCTCGTGGCATCCACTTCAGGAAGTTAAGTGGAGCATTCACCTCGCTCATTTGAAAAGCGATAGCTGTTGCCAGCCCGATTGCCACAGGATCACCTGACAGCAGGATGTAATCGTCGGGCTGTATATCGCTGAAAGCAGCCAACAACTTCTCGACTACAAACTGGTAAGAAAAGTTGGTATCACCTGCAGGAAGAATGGTCTTGATCTGACCAAACTTTCTTGCGGGGCTAATGTCGAATTTGGCTTGTTCTTGAATTACGAAAACTGTACTCATTGAGACTCTCCTCTCTGATTATTATAGTACTCTATTTCAAAATGGTTGTACATATTAAAGTTTGCCGACTAGAGCTAAAAGAACACGCCCCCACGGCCAGGGTCTGGTTGCACTGTAGACGTATGGTTGAACGTCTTTAGTTTCAACAACCAGCCAGTCTTTGTACTTTGACTTAGGCGCCTTTACAATATCATCGGCTCTGTAGATAAAAAGCTGTTCTGCAGCTTCATCAGCAGCAAAGACCCAGACATTTCCCAAAGAATGCCTGAGTCTCTTTTTCATCCAAGCAGGTTGAAAGCGCTCGAAGTGCATTTTGCCATGGCGCACTACTTTTGTCTCAATCCACCCTTGTATACCATTAATGGCATATGAAATGTCGGGGGTGCCAGACTCAGCCGTGTTTTCGACGCGACAGTGGTCACCCCATTGGTCAAGGTGAGGTCTGACGTGGAGTCTGTAGAAATCAGCTTCAGTAATCATATCTTTTATTCCAATGTTATGTAGTAGGTCTTTTATTGGGTTGCATAATAGACCTTCCACTCCAAGGCTGAGTAATAGCTCTTTCCACGGACCATTTATATTTAAGTATTCTATTGTTAAGAGTACCAGCCGGTATTCCATATTTATCGCTAAGTTCACGTATTGATTTTATTTCTCCAGCATACTCAAACAGGTGAGTGGTCATCTTACGCTTAGCTTGGCTTGTATGTTTTCTTCCAGTACTTGCCTTAGCTATCTTGGCTTTTGCCTCTTCTGTATGTGGTCCGTAGAAAGCTGTACCAGGACCGCCTTTGTGTATATTATACCCTATGTTGGTATCTTGTGTTTTAAATAAAGCGATTGCTCTTACTTCGAGCTCCATTATATATTCTCTGCTACCTACAGCCAATGTTTCTATCTTAACTGAATCTGGACCATATTTTCTAATAGCTCTGTGAAGCATATAATCGTATTTGTTAGTAATGGCAAAGTAGGTATGGTCTTTAAATCTTTCTTCCGCTGTTTTGTACGTCATACCTAAGTAAATTTTACCATTTGGAAACGTTAGTTTGTATAGCAAATTATTCACTTTCGTCTCCCTTTCTTAACTGGCTCAAGCCCCATTAATGAAAACATATCCGTTTGGACAGGCTTGAAGATGCTTTGGTGCTTTACAGGAGCTCTTGGCTTTTTCAGCTCAAATCCAGTAGGTTCGGCGGTGACCCATCGACAGGCTCCTTCAGCCCATTCATTGTCTCTAATAGGGTAGCCAGTGGGTAAATTGCCAGTACTGTCTCTGTGCCAGGCAATAGCTCCGAACTCAGCGGCACAAGTAATTTTGATGTGATGGCCAGTCGCCCTAAGCTCATCGGGATTTCCAAGTTGCCATCGTCTAAAAGACGATAAAGCAGTCCAGTCCAAGGCGACTTCTCTGGAAATTCTATCATAGTAACCATCCGGCCATATAGGTGAAAATCGGCGATAGTAGAGATAGGCAGAAGCTATGATGAGCCTCGCCTTAAGGTCTACTGAAGCAGTTTCAGGCAGCAAGAGCATATTCAGCTCCCGTCCATTTGTAGGCTTTGACTTCGCCCCACGACCGACCCATATCAGGAGCAGCAGTAAAGGGCACAGTAAATTCTGGAATGGCGTTCTCCATGATTTCTTGCATGCGACGAACTTGCTTATGATCAAAGTAGGTGGCATTCAATTCGTCATAGATTTGGATCGAAGGCGGAATGCCTTCAGCATCCATCATGATCAAGGCTTTTTTGATCTGATCGGCGGCTGATCCTTGGACAAGCGAGTTCAAGGCCTTATGAGCATGCGCCCTCGACACCTGGCCTTTGCCCCACAGGCGTTCAGCTTCTTCCTTTGACTTAACTGGGCGAGTTCCCATCTTGCGATGCCATTCAGTGGGTTCCCACTCCTTGAACCTACGCTTGCGGCCAAGAATAGTCTTAATGGAACCACGCTGATGAACACGATCGATACAGGCAGTCTCCAGGAGCTTAACATAAGGCACGCCTTCATGGTAGGCTTTAAGTAATTCCTCGGCTACTTCAAGACTGACGCCCAGCTGGGCGGCCATCTTGTGCTTGCCCATTCCATATGCCGAACCAAGATTAATGCCTTTAGCTCTCTTACGACCAATGTCCAGACCAGCTCGTTCGTGGATCAGATCAGCTACGAGCTGGTGGTAATCAGTATCTGGATCATCAATATATCTTTGCCTGGCTTCAGCAGCCCCGGCGAGTTTCATCAAATAGGCAAAGTGTAGTAGAATACGGGGTTCTTGCTGAGAGTAATCAGCCTTTGTCCAAAAGCCACCTTCGTCGGCAATGAATAGTGACCTGATGAGAGGCCCCCAGTAAGGGTCGCGCGCTGGAATTTGAGTGAGGTTTGGTTTTGAAGAGGCAATACGACCAGATCGAGTTCCCTTTGACCGACCCGCTTCATCATCATAATCCCTTAGCTGGTGCCACTGGGTATGCAGACGACCTTTAACGTTAAGGTCTATGATAAACCCATCGATGAAGTCACAACGCATCTTCTTTGTTTTACGTAACTTAACGAGACCTTTGCAGAAGTCATCTTTGCTGTGCTTCTCAAGCCATTCATTGGTAACTGATGGACCATCAGCTGCTGTCCTTGGAACTGTTAACCCTCGCCCTATGAGGATGTCTTCCATGTCAGCTGAAGAACTCGTGCTGAACTGGCAACCAGCTAGCTTGAAGAGATAATTCTGTAACTCTGTCTCTTCAAGCGCAATCTTCTTTGATAGTATATCAGCTTTATCCAGATCAACTCTAACACCATTAAGACGCATTTTGAACAAAACAGGAAGCAACTGCGTTTCAAGCTGATAAATGTCCATAACTTCGTCAGCAAGCAACTCCTCCTGTTGGAGGAGAAACACTTGCAAGGTGTTATCAGCATCGATCTCAGCATAAGGCCCCACATGGCAGGCAGGCAACTCATGCATGCCCTTCTTATGCTCAACACCATAGGCTATCTCAGCTTCCTTAAGAAGCTGTTCATCCTTACCATAGCCTAGGTATGTTTTGGAAAGTGCTTCGAGAGAATAGCCGCCATCTCGGTCCTCGTCGAGTACGGGTTCTGCAATCTGAATATCGTGAATAGTTCCTCGAACGTCAATCCCCAATGACCAGAGTGCCTCAAGGTCATACATGGCATTTGCGAAGACTTTAGCTTGTCCAGGTCTTCCAAGTTCTTTTTTAAGGTACTCAACAACTTTTCGTTTGTCAAGGTTTCCTTCTCGGTGGCCAATTGGGAGGTAGAAATTCTTCCCGCAGTCTGTGGCGATCGAGATACCACAGACTCGAGCATCTCCTCGAATAAAGCCCGGCCCTGCTTCATTAAGTCTTGGGTCATAGGTTTCCGTATCCACTGCAATGAACTCTGCCATCGATAGTGATGGCAGAGACTCGGGAGCTTTCCACTTTGACTCAGGTACGAATAATGGCAGTTGGTTCGGATTGAGTATTGGTTTCTTGTATCTCGGCGCCATGCTGTACCCATTCCCTGCCGGCTGACAGCCACAGTTGCTTTGAAATGCCGTGAGGATATTCCTCGGCAAAGACTATTCTTTGGCAACTTGTATTCAGCAACAACTTAATGCACTGAATGCAAGGCGACGTCGTAGAATAGAGAGTGTGGATTTCGTAAACGTCCCGACACTGAAGAAGAGCGTTTTGCTCAGCATGGATAGCTTCGCACATATCGAGGCCACGACCACTTGGTTGATCTGCTCCAGAGCATGGATGATCAAGGCAGTGAGTAAAGCCCGCCGCCACTCCATTATAGCCTGTTGCAGTGATGTGGTTTCGCTTGTTTATGAGAACACATCCGACCTTGCGTCGGATGCATGTTCCTCGTGTGGCAACAAGCTTTGCCATGTCAATGAAGTAGTCGTCAGCTGATGGTCTCATAGCTCTCTCCCTGACATAGCATACAGCGAGCCCTTGCCCTCGGCTGCTTGCCACAAAGCGGCTGTCAACTCATCGGGTTCTACGAACCAAGTAAGTGGGTCAAATGGCTCATAAGCGACTGGGTTTTCAGTCGATTGTAGTGCAAGTGCAATTTCAGCTTCATTAGTCTTGTAGATATGCTGCGACCCAGCCACAAGGCTAAGAGACCCGAGATCATAGCTAACACCGTAAACACGACGGAGATACAAGGCCAGATACCCGGTAAGCATGCTGAAATTGAAGACATCGTAAGGCCATCCCAGCCATGTATCGGAAGAGCGCATTGTGTCAATGCAATGAAGTTTTCCGTCCCTTACAAGCCATTGAATAGAGACAGTGCAGGGAACATCCTTTGTCGCGGGTGGATTTGACCGCCAGATAGTCATGACGGCCTGTCTGGTGTCTGGATCATTGGCTATCGCCTTAGCCACTCCAGCAATTTGGTCAATAACGCGTGGACCATACGCTCCAAAGTACCTAATGCCGTCGTCAGAAAACCTTGCAATTGCTTTGCTATAGGGAGCAATCGTCTCAACACGATTGTCTCCCGATAAAATCCAAGCAGCCTCAGCCGCTTGAAACTTGTAACCCAGCTTGCGCGCCGGAATAGACACGATCGGGTATCGCATCATTAATGTTGATTTGTAAGCAAGAAGTTCCTTGCATGGCATGCCACGAGGAGCTACCTCATGGCCATACATGTTGACTTCTCGAATTGTCTCGAGCCAAGCTTCGTTGGCAGTCGCATAAGTGCCTATCATCCTAGGAGCCTCTTCAAGTTAATGATGTCCACCTGCTCTGACGGCGAGAAGCGCTTATACCATTGCGGATGCTTCATGAAGTGGTACTGAGTAGGTGAGTTACGGTCAATTGTAACTCGGCCCGCTGCTTTGTGACCAAGCATGACGACATGCTTAGGCCTAGCAGTGAGAATAGCCTTTCGAACCATAGCAAAGTTCGGTATGCCTTTCTCAGCTGAATTGACCCAAGCCAACTTATATTCGGGGATTTTGTGCCTGGCCAGAGCTTCAGTGAACCACAGAGAACTATGGTCATATTCGAAGAATGGCCACACCTTGCGTCGAGTCTTTGTTGGGCTCTCGTCGCCAACAAAAAGAATGTCAGGATGGTTGCTACTGCCAGCCACCATTCGATTGCTGTTGTCCGACCAGAAAGGAGGAACCTTGCCCCAAACAGAGTAGGAGTAAGACTCTAGCCATTCTACAAAGCCTTCAAGGTCTTTGCCGTCTGTGTCTATGTCGTAATGCACACAATCAAGGCGCGAACCCAGTTTCTTGTAGAGCTCTTGGTAACCTTGGTAGACGCCCTCCATAGAGGTATACATTTCGCGCCCGGTAGCTTCAAGTTCTTTGAAGCGACTAAAGTACTTCGCCTCATTTGATGGGTTACAGAACACGTATGTCAGACCATGCTTTAATGCCACACGGTCAAGAAATCTTCCGCTATGCTTAATGTTGGAGCCGTGGCGAAAGACATTTGCATAGATGAGTTCTGACGGCCACCAGCGGTCGATAACCACAGGCTGTTTCTCAGCATATTTCAGCGCCAATTCTATGGCAGCTGTGTGGTAGTTGAACATGGCATTTTTCCACCTGAACGTCAGGTGGATATACTTAGCTCCCATCGACGCGCACAGTTTCATAGCTAGCGTCGTTTTCCCTGAACCGTCAGGCCCGTCAAGTACCAAGATAGGATGCTGGCTCATGATTTCTCCGCAAATTCTGCATCAAGGAACATTTTAAAGTGTTCCTCCAACTTCGGTCGATCGTTGGTATCAGTTCTTTTTATGATCTCAGCAGTAGCCTTGGCCAAAATCTTTAGACCAACTTTACCGCATAGATCATGCATTCGCAGATTATATTCAAGAATAGCAAAAAGTCCGCCACTCATGGCTTTGACCATTTCTTTTTGGTTTGGATCAGTTGAGCACCTGCACTCAAGTTCTGAAACCTCAGGCTTTATTTCCATTGGCATAGACATTGTCCTCCACAAGATCAGCATGCGACGGCGCCGTCCAGCCAGCAGGTTTGACGACATCAAAAGTTGAACCGCGCTTGCTATCAGATGCTTTCTCAGCTCTTACCTTCGCCATATTCGCGGCATGCACGCGGCGCCAGGCTTCTCTGAAATCGAAACCATGAAGATGAGCATTACCAAGCGCGACGTAGACAAGGTCGACAAGAGCATCGAGCTGCTCTTCGAGGTACTTGTCAATCTTCTGAGGCTCTTTCAAACCAAGCTCGAATTCGAGATTGACGTGATTGGTGATATATTCGTCCAGTTCTTCTTGGATGAACTTCTGCCTGAACTGAGCAAACTCAGGAGGCAGACCGCGTGGTTTGCCTACATATTCCAAGCCAAATTTCTTGTGGAACTCTTCGACGTCACGGACAGGATCAAAGCCTGCTTTAATGTGTATCTTTTCGCTATCCACGAGTTCGACTCCTTTTCTGGTTATAGACTCGAGTATGCCTTTTTCCTAGACATAACCTTCTCACACTTCCATCTTGTAGTGGTCGTCAGAAGCAAGCTGCTCCCAGAGTTCTGAGCTTGACCAAGGCTTCGGTGCTTCGATCAGCGGGGCAAATTTACGGCTGTAAGACTGAGGCGCAATCCGAAGCGTCCAAAGAACGTTACGAGCATGCTGAGGAAACACAGGAGCGAAGATAGTTGCGAGGACGTTAGAGTCATAGTAACCGCGCAGCTTCTCCCAAAGCCATCGAACCTCGGGGTTGCTTTCCAGCATTTTGTCTTTGTAGTCTTTGATGGATGCGAACGTGCCATAATGTGCCTCAATCTCGAACCCGAGGTCTTCGATCAACCCGCCCAAAGCAAGGTAGGTCATTTCATTAACGTGATTGTCGGCGGCGCCTGTGTGCTGATCATAGCAAGGCGTCGAGATGAAGGCGACAGGCGTTTCGCCTGCTTCCTTGGCATGCCTCATGATGACGCCAATCTTACGAAGCATTGCACGAGCATGTGAAGGTTCGACGTGCTCAATGACTTCGAATGAAGTGATGATGTTTGGAAGGTCGTGTTCGCCTTCTTCCTTGTCGCCATCGATATAGACGACATGATCTTCCTTGCTATCAAACTCAGGAGACCGAACAAGAACTTGCTTGGAGGCAAAATCTACACCTCCGTAAGCACTCATCGGGAACTTGCCAGACTTGAACATGTCCAGCTTGAATTTGTCACTCTTGTTGTAGTCCACGCCGGCGTAGTCCAATGCAATGAAACGATTGGAGTACATCATGCGAGCAAGCGGAAGATCAACACCGCATCCGGCATCGAGGACCTTGGCTTTCTTGTAACGCATGTTGGCGGCGACATACTTAGCCACGTGTGTCCAGCGAAATACGTGCGCGATTAGGTCGCGATGGATGATGACCCTTTCTTCTGCAGCATCGGCTGATAGGTGTGTTCCATCAATGTGTTTTCCTCTAGCATTGGCCATGGCATATTCCTTTGTTTACAGGGGTATATAGATGCACTATATTCTAGTTATCATGAGGAGTAAACGAAAATGTTCGCCGACCCATTGAATAATTTTGATCTTTATTGGCTGGGCTATATACAAGCTGACGGTTCACTTGTATCTAAGGTTGGTCAAGAATATAGCCCTGGGCTGTATAGAAAGAAAGGTGGGTATTTGGTCTTTGGCCAAATACACGAGGAGCCTGTAATAGCCTTGCACACTTATGTTGAGGGACAAGGTGCTGTAAAAGAGCGCATTCACAAAAATACTGGTTTTAAAGAAAACCACTCTATGTTTCTCTTCTCGTCGTCCAAACCTTACTACGCTCTAGAAGCTCTTGGGTGCAAGTCAAAACTCCGTGACGACATTTACCTAAGCTTTGATTTCTGGCGCGGACTACTCGACGGTGACGGTTCCATAAACTTTGTAGTGAACTCAGGCCGAACCTATCCAGCTATCGCGTGGTGTGGCAATGAATATGACATGGTCAAATGTGCTGACTGGATAGAAAGCACAGGACTTAAAAGACCAAAGGTTGGAGTTGCCAGATCAATCTTTAGAGTGGGTCTTAATGGGGAACCTGCTGCTTATCTTACAAAACTACTCTACGGCAATGATGCTTATAGCGCCTTGCCTATAAAGCATAAACGTGCCTTGGAAATACTAAAATGGAAAACAGCCAAAAGAACTTTATCGAGACTTACCGATGAACAACAACGATTTCTGTATGGAGAATAAAAAAGGCCCCAAGTCATTAAAGACTCAGGGCCTTTTTGTCAGCCGACTGAACTCCTGTAAAGTGGCTGCTCCAACGGAGGCGCCACTCTACTGAGTTGCGCCAAACTTACTTGGTTTCGTGAGCGTGTCCGTGCTCGCCGGCCGTCTCGTGGTTTTCCTTCGTGCGCTTGGAAGCAGTGCGCTTGGGCTCTTCCTTGGGAGCGTCTTCGGTCGTCGCAGCCTTGGCCGCTTTTTCGGGCTTCGCGTCGATGCCGGCGATCTCGATGAAACCGTTTTCGACCATCGCCTTCTCGTAGAACTTCCAGACGCGCTCGGCGCCCTGGCGAGAAACGAAGCTCGGATCGGCCTCGATAACGGGGAAGAAGTCTTTCGCAACGACCGCATTGCTCAAGCCGACCTTTTCACTGAGGATCGAAAGCATGGCGCGCACTTGCGGGGTCTTGACTTCTTCAGTGAGTTCCTTGACGAGGGTAATGGTCTTGCTCATGTTGTGTTCCTTTTTTGCTCTGGTTGAACTTGCCGTCTCTGCGGTCAAGTTGGTCTTGGGTTTGTTTCAGTCATTCATTCAGCGTACTTATAGAATATATGTCGTAACAAAAAGAATGTAAACAGAAAAATGTGCCATGCGCTAACTGTTTATCCCAATGAACTGCTCATATATCACCTTTGAACTGCTTGTATCACTTTAGTATCATTGGCAATATAAAACACGCCATCGCTTCATTTTTTATATGTACAAAAACCGGAAAAATTTGTATAGTCCTTATATAGAGCATAAAGAGCGGAGAATTTAAATGCTTGCCCATGAGGAAAGACCCAAAGGTTCTTGGGTTGTTGCCTTTTTTCCTACAAATGCCCACAAGAACTATTCTGATGTAAGACTGTTTCCTTCGATGGATATGGCCTTGCTTCGCTATGCCAAGTCCACGCGGACCTTGGTAATTTATTCAAATGCTGGTGAAATGGCTCATCGCCACTCACCCAAAACGTTAACCAAGTACATTAATGACATTTATGCACAATTTGATGATCCTTATTGGAGATACAAAACTGCTGAACTCGGCGACAAGATACTTGTCCCACCAGACAATCTGGATCAGTTTAGTAAGACTGAACTAGCCGACGAACTCTGGGAAATCTGCCAGATTGTTGGTGACCAGTGTAGAGGATCAGCTCAAATATCTGATAGCAACGAGGACATGTATAAGATCAGAATTGATCGCATGACCTCAGAAGAAGGCAAAGCCATCTGGAGTAAATTCCCCAAGCAAGCTCGACAGATTATCGAAGCTTTAATAAGGAATGGCAAGTCAGTCATGGCTGAAGATGATCTGCAGCGGCTTGTTATTAAGTTGGTTGCCGATCGTGTTATGAAGACCAAGCAAGACCCTTGGAGAATTTTCTGTTATTATGCTCCAATGATTGGCGATCACCGGATGCTCTATTATCCTGGCAAACGCAACAAAGTTGAAGATCACAGCGAAAATCTCTAAAAACAGACACAGGCCTTCCAATACTAAGGGAAGGTAATCTTTTCTGCCGGAATGGGGCCAGGACTCTATGTCTGATGGACGATATAGCTGCGAAGAAATCGCAAGAGAGCTAGGACAAGGTAAAGAGGTTAAGTTAGGCCCGGGTTCATATAATACTTTTTGCCCCGCTCATAACAATCACAATACTCCTGCTCTTACAGTTACTGAGAAGAATGGCAAGATCATCTTTTATTGCCATTCTGGATGTCCTCAAGATGCTGTTATTGATGCATTAAAGGATCGTGACTTATGGCCTAAAAATAAAGCAAGAACCTGGGCCTCTAAGGCACATGCTCCGAAAGGAACACGTGAGCCTAATGGAATGTGCCACCCAAAATTTGGGACACCATCAAACACATGGCTCTATAAGAACAGGGCTGGTTTGATTGCAGGCATGATTTGCCGTTTCAATACAGTCATTAATGGCAAACCGCACAAAGAGACCATACCGGTTTCGTGGTGCATGTCTGATGAAGGTGAGCAACGCTTCTGGTGGAAGCAGATGCCCGAACCTCGTTGCCTATACAATGAGTATAGATTGGGTGAGAGCAAACCCATCCTCATTGTCGAAGGTGAAAAGTCATGTGATGCCGCGCAGAAGATAGTTGGAGACGACTACCTATGTATGACGTGGCCGGGTGGAAGTAAAGCGGTCAAGCGCGCCAACTGGGCACAGCTTAAAGGTCGCGATGTTATTCTTTGGCCTGATGCAGATGAGCCTGGTGACATGGCAATGCGTTGGCTTGCCGAGATACTTATCGATGTTGGCGTAAGAAGTATTCGCCGCGTTGCCTTACCTGGTGAACTTTACAAAACAGTCTTGGCAGGACAAACAGAAGCAGGGGGCTGGGATTTAGCTGATCCAATTCCAGAAGACTTGAAGTTTGATCCCAAGACACTCATACGAATGGCTCCTGACTACAAGCCACAGGGCGATTCTGTTGTTGATAAGTTCAACCAAGACTTTGCCTTGGTAATGATTGGCGGGCAAGCAATTGTCCTTCAAGAAGACCGTAAAGTATCTGACGGACGCGTGGACATTAAGTATATGTCCATTGCAGGTTTCAAGGAATTTTATGGCAACCGCCAAGTCATGGTTGGCAAGCAACAAATTCCTGAAAGTGCCTATTGGCTAAAGCACGAAGAGCGGAGATCATATACAAGCGTCATGTTTGAACCAAGGGCGAGAGAGCCTGATGCCTACAATCTGTGGCGAGGGTTCTCTGTCGATTCCGACTCAACAGGTGATTGGAGTTTACTCGATGAGCATATTAAAGAAAATCTTGCTAAAGGTGACGAGTCACTTTACAGATGGATACTTGGATGGTTTGCTCACATCATCCAGCACCCCGATGAAAAGTCCGGCACATCCTTGGCTTTCAGAGGAAAACAAGGAACCGGCAAAACCATCATTGGAAAAGCCATGGGAGCCCTGTATAAGCCCCACTACGTCCTTGTCGAAGACTCCAGATACGTCATTGGACAATTCAATAGCCATATGGCTTCTACACTGCTACTACACGCCGATGAGGCTTTCTTTGCAGGTGACCCACGACACATTGGAAAACTTAAAGGCATGGTCACCAGTGACACCCACCGAATAGAAATGAAAGGCAAGGACACTTTTGAAGTCAGTAACTACATTAGACTGTTGGTTACATCAAATAATGACTTCATTATGCCCGCTGCCTTTGAGGAGCGGCGCTTCGCCGTTCTTGATACAAGTGACGCCCGCATTCAAGACAAGCCATTCTTTAGAGCGCTATGGCGCCAACTAGAGAATGGCGGTTTTGGCGGGTTGCTTCACCATTTGCAAACGTTAGACCTTACAACAACGGATGTGACAACAATTCCAGAGACCTCGGCTCTACAAGAACAGAAGCTACACAGTCTCGATGGTGTAATGCGCTTCTGGTATGAGCGTCTTCACCAAGGTCAGATTTTGCCAGGTCGCTCTGAAGAGTGGCCGACGATGATATGCATCGACGATCTATATGAGTCCTACATTAAGCGCTCAGAGGATTGGGGAGAGCGCAGGCGCGTGGACATCCCTACCTTCGGCAAGGAATTAAAGAAGGTATGGCCCAACAGACACCTGAAGAAGATCAAGGCTCACGTAGAGCGTAATGATCGCAACGGGTATAAGGTCAAAGCAGAAATTTGGGCTTACGAATTGGACACCTTAAAGAAACACCGGGATGCCTTTAAGGTTACCGCGGGCGAGGTCGATTGGCCTGAGATTGAAGACGTCTCATATAAGGCACCTACTCAGCCTGAACTGATTGATGATATACCATTTTAAATTTCTACGGGTAATTATGGAGTATATTCTCACATTAAATATACCCGTAGATTAATAGAGATGATCATCTGGTCACACAAAAATGCCCTGGGTTGTTAAAATCCAGGGCATTTTCATTTGGGGACCAGGAATCATTCTAGAAGTGCTGAGTCATAAAACTCTGCTTTTAATTTGTCAGGTAGCTTTGATTTAGAACTTATTTTAGCTCTATGCTTCATTGAGACTTTTGCTTTTTCTGCTTTTACTGGTAAGGCACTATATTCTCCAAGGTATAACTCTTTGCTTAAATAAGCTGCCGCTTCTCCACTTATCCGTACTTGAAATATAGAACGAGCTATACCTATCTTGGGTTTACACAAACCTAGGCTTTCGACGTAATTAGCAAACATAGACATGTCATTATGGTTTCCGCATAACCCGATGACTGGTACACTTCCGGATAATGAAATACAACCATCACCATCTACCATACCTCTCCAAAAATGCTTTGACTTATAAATATCGGCTCTAAGCTCTTTCTTTAAACCAATGTTGTTAAGAGAACCTTGTTTATTAAATGGTGCACTAGCATGATAGCTTACATAGCCTGGACAAATATGCTTGGTTCCTGCAATCGATTGATGGACGTGTGTTACACCTTTAAAATATTGTGCGAATTCATAAACAGGTTCATAGTACTTTTGCGCAAACCGAATGCTACTGCTATTGCGCGTTATTGATCCGTCTGCTTGTAAATAGCCTATCCAATAAAGATCAATATCAGTAAAAGGCTCTATAAAATGTAACATGGCCTAGTCTCCAGTGAAACTAGGCCATATTAGCACCGGCTATGGACTTTGTAAATAGCTATTTAGGCCTAGCGGTTAAATAAGTTCTTTTTCAAGGCAAATCCACTCGTTCAGTGTGAACTCATGAATCGGATAACCTGCGGCAATCCCCACCTTGTCGTAGATTTCGCCTGCAGACTTGGGAACCCAAACAGCTTCGTCCTTGTCTTCAAGGAGTCCGACAAGCCAAGCCTTTGGGGTTTCGTGGAACAGGACCAACTTAAGGTCCACTACATTTGAACTCTTTGCCATTATTGGCACTCGCCTTCAAAGGTCTTCCTGAACTGCGCCCAACCCGGGGCAAAATTGCCATGAAGCTTTTGATTGACACAAAAGCCTGAGGTAAGCCAGGCCTGGTGCTCGACGGGGGAAGCATGGATCGGATTTCCACCCATAAGACGGTGAAACAAAGCCATATCTTCTTCAATTGACGGTATTTTGCCGTCATGTGTAAGATATGACGTGCGAGCGCATCGAGCAGCACTGATACGCGCCAAGGGCCAGTTAAGGTCTTCGCCATCAGCTACGAGTTTGCCATGCTGGTTCATGACGGCAATAATGTCGTCGTCTTCGATGAAGGGAAGATGCCAACTATTGGGAGCCAGATGCTCTGGGGCACTCCCATTCAAAGCCTTGCGAACTTCGCGAGCCAAAATCTGGATGTGGGGTTCGGCATCCTTGTGGTCACGGAGAGTGAGGAAATTGGACCACTGAGTCGCAGTCACCAGCACGTTAATATGTGACCAGGGTTCAAGCAGACGGTTGACGATCTGCTTATGGTAGCCTGAATTGGAGAAAGCTCTAGCTGTTTCCACAGCTACTTTCATGTGGCCTAGCCAGGCTGTTTCTCGACTGTAGCCACAGGCTCCCTTTAATTCTGGAACGTCAAAGAATACTTCTTCATTACATTCCTCATGGGCTTGCATTCCTTTCTGATTCTTACCCCAGTGAAGAGGTACGAAGGGATCATCCAGAATATCCTGGATAAGTCTCTCAACAGGGATTGCCCGTGAACTCGAGGCGTTCCTAGAAAACGTTCTGTGAGTCATTAGCTCAGAATGTATACACCGAGGATAACGAAGTAGAAGTGTTGTGAGCCGGGGCGCTGTTTCTCCAATAGAGTCTTTAATGACTCGGGCGCTGATAGTTGTCATCAGTCTTATTCCTATCTGTGATTTTTGCGGATTTCCCGCAGTGCTTCCCCGGTATACTTGGAGGTAGAAACGGCAATTACGCGCGTTATTGGAACAAACACAATTTTGTCCCCCTCTTTTGAAGGGACTTTGTGTTTTGCTTTTCCACCTTCATCTCGACGATAGTATTTAATGCTCATCGGCTGCTCTTCTTGTTGATCCAATACTGGACAGTTGCTTTAAAGCCATCATCCTTGCCTGTCAGCGTTTGCAGCCAAGTCAGATAGTGGAGCGGCAAGTTCTCAAACTGTTGACCAGAGTGCTTGCCGAAGCTGATGGTTTTCATGAGGGTGAACTTACTGCTAAGGTCACCAAGTATTTCCATGCTTCCGGCGGCTTCCATTAAGTGCTTGAACAACTCCGTTGTCACCAAGGAGTCATACAAAGCACGGTGTGGAGCGAGATGCGGCGGAAGCTCAGGCTTTAGGTTAAGTTTGTAACGCAGAGCCTGGTTGGAGTATGATGAGGCGCCAGAAACAAACTGCCTCGCCATCTTCAAGGTGCAAATCCAAGGTATCCCCATGTCAGGGAGGAACTTGCGATCGAATGGAGCATTGTGGGCAACTAGATACTCCGCGTCAGAGCACCACTCTCTAATGCGATCCATGGCCTCATTATATGGAATAGCGTCTTTAACGTCGTTGTCGACGAGATGATGAACCGCCGAAGCTTCAGCTGGAATAGGCATTCCAGGGTTCACAAGGAACTCAATGGTGTCGAGAACTTCACCGAGATGGTCGATCTTAACGCCGGCAAACTCAACAATTCTGTCAGAGTCTGTCAGGTTAAGTCCGGTTGTTTCTACGTCTAGGATTATAGCAATTGTCACTGCTCAGTTACCTTTCTTGTTAGATTAGCATATTTAACTATACCAATACATTATTAGCTATATTAGATTATCCCTATTGCGACGATTGACAAAGTCTCAGTCCTTATTATGTGAGGATTTTCGCCTACCTAGCGGGTCAGTCATCTCTATCATCAAGGAATGAACCCAGTGCGAAACCTGCACCAAAAGCGAGTGTAGTCCAAATGGCAAATATAGTTAAAGCTTGTAACATGCGTTCTTTTCCTTCGGTTGGCGGAGGGGGTGGGATTCGAACCCACGGGAGCCAGGGGCCCCGGCGGTTTTCAAGACCGCTGCCTTAAGCCTCTCGGCCACCCCTCCAGTCTTGGTAAACCTCTGTCTAATGCTCTCGGCTCTTTGAGCTATATTACAGTAGAGATAGCCTACTGTAAACGATTATTTATGCCGGGCTGACGAACAAACGTGCCGGGCTATCGAATTCTTTTCGGAACCAGATTGTAACCCAGAGCAGCCCAAACCGCCATGATGCTGGAGTGTCTCGGTTGTTTGGTGTCCTTGTTGAACCACTTCAGCAGGGTTGCAAGACTGACGCCAGAACGGTCAGCCACTTCTTTGTAACTGATTCTCTGACGCTGTATCTCAGTGCGAAGGCGGTCGATTTCTGGGTCCTTGTCTACGAAGTTGTAGGTAAGGTAACCGAAAGTTGAAGCCGAAGAGGTCTGTTTGGACCTGCGATAGTGTTTGATATTGTAGACTTTTGCCAACATTCTAGTTCTCCTCAGTCGTTGTCACGATCGTCATACTCTGGCTCATACAGCTCATATTCATTGAGCTGCTCGATGATCTGATCATCCTCACCTTTCTTGGCGTCAATGCGGTTTTGCAGCCATTGAGGATGCTTCTTGCATTTGCGACCATTAATGTGTGTGATCCACCATTCCTCGATGTAGGAACTCATGATGCCAACGTCGGGTTCCGCTCCTTGAATGTTGAACTCGACCGTGACCGGGAGTCCTCCAAGGACTGTAATGTCCATACTGCAAGACATGGCTTTTCCTCAGCTAGTGTGATTGTAGTTGGCTCTGACGCATAGCTCTTTGATTTCATCAAAGTTACCAATCTCTTTGAAAAGATCGAACCAGACGTCAATCATCCACCAGGCCTGAGCATCATGATCCCACTCCATAACATAGCGGTCACTGAGAGTCGGGATCATTAAGGCCTGTTCGCCAAAAACACAGCGATTGATCACATAGTAATAAGTGGTGCTCTCAGTTCGCCGATATATCTTGAACAAAGGTGGTTGACCTTCGTTGGAAATGTCTTCGTAGGTGACGAACATTGACATGATTTTCTCCGCTCTTTATTTATAAGATCATCTTATAATAGTGGGCCTAAAAAGTACATGGAAAAAGGTGCCGACTTTACGAAAGTCCGATACCTTGACTGATTACATTAATGTTACTTGGTTTCAAGTTTGTCGGCGAGTTTTCTCAACTCATTAACACCATACTCAAGCGAATTGGCCCACGCACGAATGGTGGATGGACCAACTTTGCACACTGACAGGCGAATACACATTTCACCTAGAGCAGGTGCCACATTACGGTGAATGCGCTCTAGGGCTTCTCTGGGGGTTTCTTCGCGCATAAATCATAGTCCCTTACAAAAAGGTCTCGAGCTAGATACAAAGCGCCATTGCGAACAGTGGCATTAATGACCTTCATATCTAGTTTCCTATACATGGATTTCGTTGCCATCATCATCGACGATCTTCGACCTCATGTCGCTGCCGATGATCGCATAACCAATATACTTGGTCCAATAGACACTCTCGTGGACTATTTCCTCAATCTTGAAGAGTTTCGGGCCAGTGCGAGTGTCATAAAGCCGGGTGAAGTACTGACCAACAGCCAAGGGTTGATGGTCATCACCAAGGATGCACTCATTTTCGATGAATGTGACATATTCACCTATCTTCCAGAGCGTATGCCTGGGGACGACTTCGAGGTGTTCGTGAGGAATTACGGGATCATATTTGGCCACAGTCATTCCTCCAACATGTAAACAGTGTTCACCATTTTTTATTCTCCGCTCTATTTATAGAGACTATTGTAGCGCAAGCCTCAATAAAAGTACACTAATTAAAGTGCCGACTTTACTGAAGATTTGTGGTAAATCGCAAAGCCAGTCTCTTGGTGTAGATCTTATTGGCTTCAATTTGCAAACACTCGATAATGTCTTCCCAGGTATTTGCCCAGCAAAACACCGCACTCTTAGAAGAACCCCACCCATCTGGATAAAGAGTGCCATTAATGATGCCTGCAGGGGTCTCAGTATCACTGCCAAGGCCCACAAAAATATCGGTCTTTTTACCGAGTCTTGCCTTAATAATTGTCAGTTCTCTAAGAATGTCTTCCGGCTGCATAACATTAGTCCTTGCTATAAATAAAGAACGCCTCCCCAGGTGGGGAGGCGCCAATATTTCTGATTTACAGATTATCCAGGGCATGCATCAGCTGATCCACCAACTCATAATTGTGAGCCAAGCGTGAAGCTTGGATCACGTAAAGGGGCGCCGGCTCGAACTCGTCCTCGGCAGTCTGCGGATCGCCCGCAGGATTGGCGACGATATGCAGAACCTTGGCAAGGTAGCGACTCTCAGGAGTGAGAGAAGCTTTGTCTTTCTGATACTGCTCTGTCCATCCCTTGTTCAGGACGGCCATCAGGGTGTCGGTCTTCTCGTCCACCACGATGTCAAGTTTGCTCATCTGTTTTCTCTCCTTCATTGCCACTCTCCTCACTATCAAGGATTCTTTGGCATTCTTCGGTCCACTTTAATCTTGGAAAATAGACCATCATTCCGAGACCCATGTTATCATAGCGCAGGTTTTGTGCGAGTAGAGTCATGGCGTCCACACACTCGTCAGCATCTTCGATGCCGTCGCTGATAGCTTTGAAAGCAATCGCCAGCGCTTCACTGACAGTTGACCCTTGGACTCCAACACACAATTGACCGAAGGCCGCGCGCCCACTGTAGCTGTGGGTGCGACACTCTTCGGGGTCGAGCTTGTGGAGGCATTTGACGAGGACTTCTGATGTAAGCATGGGAAACTCCTGTTCTCAGCACCAAACAAGGCTCTCAAGACCAAGGTCTTCATTGGAATAAAGACCCATGATATACTTGCTCACTACCTTATTGCCGTAACCCCAGTCATAGGGATAGTGCAGGCTCAGATACATAGCTGCAACAACCATCCATTGCTTGTCCATATCGGTTCTTCGCTCTATTTTATAAGGAAAGGGTGACTCGGTTAACCGCCCAGAGTCATGCGGGAGAAGTTTTCACCCATACTTTATCATCGGGTTTGCTATCCCTATGGTCGTTCCACGTCTGCCGTGCAATGCGCTTCCCTATGGGACGTGCGACTTACGTACTTAGGCTAATGCTGGAATAGACTTAAATTACCCAGTTAAGGGTTTTGCGCTACAAATCTGTTTCACTACAAACCTATGATCTGTCTGTGATAGGGCCGGTCTCCAACCGGCACGACGGACTTCCACGTTTGTTTTCTAATTATCATGGTATTGCATCCATGGTTGCTAGTTTCTAAATCTTCAGAGGTTTACTGAAGCGCAGTTTTAAGTCTTTGCGGCGACTCTCCTGCTTTACCTCGGCCAGGTCATGTGAGGCTGCTCCTCCAGTATGACGATTAAAGCGAGGCCTCACATCGGAGGTCTCAATCAATTCAAGAAGCACTCTCAACCTCTTGACATTATTAATGTACGACATTTTTATTGAAGATGAAACTGAAAAATTAGCCGAAGCGATTAAACTTTTGGCTAATCCTTCGGAGCAAACATCAGATCACCGTGAAAATCACGGAAAACCGTGATTCCTTTCTTTACGCACTGAGAGGCTGACTCCCAGCAACCAATCGAACCAGTGCCGACTCCAGACACTCTAATATAGCCAGTAATGGCCTTGACATCTTGTGTTATGTGCGTCCAATACCCTCTGGAGAAGTACAGATCAATGTCCAAGCTTTGAACAGTTGTTCCAAAGAACTGAGACAACTCTTCGGCAAGCATAAACCTTAGTTTGTCTCCAACAGAGGTTTGTGACTTGCGTCTGTAAAAGCTTATCAATTTTGCTTTACCTCAGATAGACTGGTGCCATAGATAAGAACGGTCTCTTCACCTTCGAGTCTGAAAGTTGTGGTGAATGTGTAAATGGCTCCTTGCTTGCTTGGTTCTGCGAACGACTCTATCATATGGCGAAGAGCGGCGCCGACCATCTTGACATTGTCAATGGCAAGTTGATCTTTAGTCTTGAGTTCAAGGTCTTTAGGCACGTTGGATTTCCTTTAAGATTCGATTGCGGAGATCATGATCTGATTCGGACCACGAAAAGAGGCCCCAATCCTTATCGTCAACTGTGGCAATAAGCTCACATTCTTTTCTGATTATGCCGTACTCGGCGGCAAACATATCGAGATCATCGGTAATTGCCAAGTGGATATCATGGCAACTAATCAGCCTATATCGTTCAGGTTTGATTGGCATTAAAGTGGCTACTTTAATGATAGCTGGCGCCACAATCAAACCAGCGAGAAGTTTCCGACGGGAAAGCTCCATTTTATTCTCCGTTAGGGTGGATGTCTTCCCACTTGATGATCTTCTGTGGTGTACTGTTGGAGTACACATAGGTCCCATAGACGAATGAGAACAACACGGCGAAGAAGATCAGTACAAAGATGGCCTTGATAAGGTATAAGAGACCTTGTATGAAGGCTTGCATGTCTCACTCCTTTGTTATAAATTGTATAGAAAGGCGATTGGCCAAGTCCGCCGAGCATGAACAGAGCTGATCAGCCATCGTATCTTTCATCGGCGAGTTTCCCATCATTGTTCGCGGCCAGCTTGGCGGCGTTGGCATCGATGGCGGCGCGTATATGGGCGCGCATGGCCTTTTCACATTCGGCAAGAGCCGGGTAGAACTCTCGGCAATAACCGGACGCTATTTTGACGCCGTGTCGAGAAACTTCCCAACCGGCATCGTCTCCATCATAATCCCGGACATAAAGATTATACCCGGCGGCGCGATATCGCGCGGTTGTTCCTGACCAATGCTCTGTATAGACCCAAGGGAGGTTGCTAAAATCATCGGCAAAGGGGCCTTCGATTTCAACGACAGGGTTTCCGAAGGCATCCCCAAAAACTCCACCGAGTCGGATAAAGCGCGTCTCGCCCATTATCTCCCATCCTTGCCGTCGTGGGCGGCTTCTTCGCAGTCAAATTCCGCAAGCGCGGCCATGAGGTTTTTCATCTTCTCAGTATCAGTAAGGTTTCGCCCGCGCTCAATTGCTCTGATTGCAATGGCGAGCGTCATGCGCTGATCGGGGCGAGTGGCTTCGGCCAGTTGCTCGGCTAGAATTTTCGCATCCTCGCGGGCCTGCTCAATGCGACCGGCGAGATGGGCGGCGGCGATGGCGTCCGCATCCCGTTTGTCGGCGATGAATGCCGACAGGTGGTCAATCGCCCATCGGATCGCTTCTTCCTCGCGCTCGCCAATATCGCCGCCGGAAAGACAATTCGTTTCAATTGTTAGGAATGCGTCGCCGTCAAGGCTGACAGTGACAGACTTGTGCGGCTTGCTCATTTCGGCTCCTGTTGTTTGGGAGGTGTGGGAAGCGGATGCCAATGTGTTGGCGCGTGATAATTTCCGTCCATTAGCTTTATTTCCTAGTTTTTGGATTTGTCCAATATTTAATGGACTGGGTTACACAAACATGGTCTGTGTAGATTGAGGCATATCAGAGATAAAAACGGGCACATTTTACATTGAGTTATACACCCGTTTTATCTGGAAATGTGTGATTACCATAGGAGCATGAAAACAATGATCGGGAGAGTGACCACTAGTACTAGTGTTCTTACAAACCAGGTAGCGTGGTTGCGCCTATTCACTTTGTTGGCATTGTCAACTTCCTTGCATCTATGGCTGCCACCTTCGTCACTATATCCGTCGTGACATTGGTTCGCAGCAAGAGCAAAATTCTCAGCTTGCAACCTAGCAATCTCAGCGAGGGCTTCGCGAGCCTCGTAAGGTGCTCCTTGGTCCCATCCGGTATTGAGGCAGTCGGTGCAACCATAAGGTTCGGGAAGGCCAAGCACGCATGACATGCACACACCCGCGCAGATGCAGGCATTTTTATATTTGTCGCGCTCGGTTTCCGCATTATCTGCACGGGTTCGCCACTGCTCGATAGTCATGGTCATTAATGTGTTCTCCTTACCAGGTTTGTGGTTCGCAGGTCGGCTTGTGGAAACTGACTTTTTCTTCGACAGCGATGCCATCCCAATAGG